>Ga0315282_10002651_pt1 | contig 32669 bp, 29 predicted proteins | sample YL17G07_20_MG_FD_203693 | JGI IMG/M metagenome (GOLD analysis project Ga0315282, IMG submission 203693) | Sediment microbial communities from Yellowstone Lake, YNP, Wyoming, USA - YL17G07_20 | ecosystem: Environmental > Aquatic > Freshwater > Lake > Sediment | place: USA: Wyoming | collected...
CTACAACCGTAAATTTCTCACCGCCTATCAAAACATTTAGCTCGGCGTGACGGGGGATTCCTTCGTGCCTGCCGCAGGTAGGAATCCCCCTTTTCTTTGATCCACCCCCCTCTTTAATAGAATTCCTCGATATTTTATGGTAATTTATAATTAATGGTTTCGTAAAAAGTCGAAAATCATAGAAAACGTCATGCTGAACTTGATTCAGCATCTAACAAAATCAACTACTTACGAGACCCTGAAACAAGTTCAGTGTGACAGATTGGGACTTTTTACGAGACCATCATAATTGAGAAACGGGAACTTTCTCATGGATTGGTAATGAAATGGGTTTTATCCCTTCCTATATCAGTCTCCATGAAAAAGGAGAGCTAAGCCAGAGGATCCAGCTTCTGAAGGAGTTCCTCAAGGAGTGTCGGCTTTGCCCGAGGGAGTGTGGGGTCAATCGCCTGGATGGAGAGGTTGGAGTCTGCCAGGCTGGGTCAGACCTCATAGTCTCGAGTGCCTTTCCCCATTTTGGCGAGGAACCCCCTCTGGTTGGATATCACGGTTCAGGGACCATCTTCCTAACCTATTGCAACCTTCGATGCATTTTCTGCCAAAATTACGACATCAGCCATCTTGGAAATGGTGAGCCAATTACCTCCTCTGACATGGCACAGGTCATGGTGAGACTCCAGGGGATGGGTTGCCACAACATTAACTTTGTCACCCCTACCCACTATGTCCCTCAGATTGTAGCCACTCTTCCCGAAGCGATTGAGAAGGGCCTTCGGCTTCCCATTGTCTATAACTGCTCTGGATATGAGTCGATGGAGGTGATTCGACTCCTGGAAGGGGTGGTTGATATCTACATGCCCGATGCAAAGTATCTGGACGAGAAGCATTCAAAGCGATTTTCGAATGCCCCGGATTATCCCGAGGTGATCAAGAAGGTTCTCAAAGAGATGCACCGCCAGGTCGGAGATCTGACTACCAATTCTAAGGGGATTGCTGAGAGAGGACTCTTGATCAGACATTTGGTGATGCCTAATGAAGTGGCTTCTTCGGAAGCCGTTCTCAAGTTCATCGCCGAGGAGATCTCTGTTCACTCCTATGTCAACATCATGGATCAATACCGGCCTGAATACCAGGCTCATGAATATCCTGAGATCAATCGTCGTATCACCCATAAGGAATATATGGAAGCAATTCAGTGGGCTAAATGCTTTCAGCTCTATCGGGGGTTTTAAGTGAAATTGCAGGAAGCTCTCCGAGAGATCCAATCTCTTAAGAAGAAAGTCCGTTCCCTCACCAAAGAGATTGAATCCATCAAGGCTGCTTCGATAGAAGACCCTTCTTCTGTGGAGAAGATGCTCAGGATGAGGGGAATCAAGGTCTTTCGAAAAAATCCCACAGAACGTCTCTTCTTCCCTCCGGATATTTCCCCTTTTTATAAAACTCGATTTTACGAGATGATGAAGAAATACTCTTTCCGTCTCGTTCTGAGAGATATGATCAAATTCCAGGATCGGTTTCGCATCCAGGATCTGACCCATTACTGTTCTTCCAAAGTAGTTCAGGGATATTGCAACCTGCTCTGTGAAATGGGGGCGATCATAAAAAATGGAAAGGGAAAATATCGGACCCGGGTCTCACCTCTATACAGTTTCGGACCCACCTTGGAATGGTTTATCGCAGAGATGTTTAAAAGGGAATTTGCCTCCCCTTCGATCTTCGGAGTCAGTGTGAAGAACACTCCTTCTGGCGGCGACTACGACGTCATTGCCTCCTGGAACCAAAGACTGATCTATGTGGAGGTGAAATCCTCACCGCCAAAAGGAGTTGAACAGAACGAGATATCAACCTTCTTCTCAAGAATGGATGATATCCTGCCAGATGTCGCTATCCTTTTTAACGATACGCAGCTAAGGATGAAAGACAAACTGGTCGTGATGTTTGAGGAGGAATTGGGGAGAAGGCATGGAAGGGAATCGAAGACTCTCCATCCTGTGGAAAGGCTGATCGAGGAACTCTTCCATGTCCATAATCACATCTTTATCGTCAACAGCAAAAGGGATGTCGTGGAAAATTTTCAGATCTGTTTCAAACATTACCTTCGGCATGGTGTTAATAGCCTATTAATAACAAGGCGCATATGGTAGGGAACGGTTTGAAACCGTTCCCTACAGCCTTTTCATATGAGGGAGCCGAGATATGAAAAATAAAGAGCTTGCTGATCTATTTGAAAAGATGGCAGACATTCTGGAATTTAAAGGCGAGAATCCTTTTAAGATAAGCGCCTACCGAAAGGCTTCAAGGGTCATCGGAGATCTCACGCAAGACATTGAAGAGATTGCTGAGCAGGGAGAACTGAAGAACATCTCGGGGATTGGCGAAGGCATGGCTCAGAAGATTGTTGAATATCTTAAGACAGGGAAGATCTCAAAATTTGAGGAGGTCAGAAAAGGGGTGTCGGATGAGTTGATCGCCATCATGGATATCCCAGGGGTGGGGCCTAAGACCCTTTCAATGCTTCATAAGGAGAAAGGGATCGGTAACCTCTCCCAATTGGAAAAGGCATTGGAGGATGGTTCTTTGATGGGCCTTTTTGGAATGGGTGAAAAGAAGATCGAAAACATCAAACGGGGAATCCAACTTCTTAAACAGAGCAAAGGCAGAATGAATTTGGGTTTGGCTTTTCCTGTGGCTAAGCAAATTGTAGAGACCTTGAGGCACAAGACAGGATCAAAAAAGATTGAATGGGCAGGCTCTCTTCGAAGGATGAAGGAGAATATCGGAGACATCGACATTTTAGCCACCGGTCCGGATCAGGAGAAGATCGTCCAGGCATTCACCCATCTTCCAGAGGTCAAAGAGGTCTTAGCCTCTGGAGAGACCAAGGCCTCTATCATTGTGGAAGGGGGAACACAGGTTGACCTTCGTGTGGTGGAAGAAGATTCGTATGGAGCGGCTCTTCAATATTTCACCGGATCGAAGGGGCACAACATCCATCTCAGAGGGATCGCCAAGGCCAAGGGGATCAAGATCAATGAATACGGGGTATTCAAAGGAAAGAAAAAAATCGCGGGAAAAGAAGAGAAGGATGTTTATCGTTCTCTGGGGATGGATTGGATCGAACCAGAACTTCGTGAAGACCGTGGAGAGATTGAAGCTTCGCAGAAAGGACGCCTCCCCAAATTGGTTCAAGAATCCGAAATCAAGGGAGATCTTCATGTCCACTCCAAATGGAGCGATGGCGCCTCTTCGATCGAAAAGATCGCCAGAGTTGCTCAGAATAGGGGTTATCAATATGTGGCAATCTGTGATCACTCGAAGTTCCTCAAGATCGCCCATGGGCTGGATGAATCGAGGTTGGTGAAACAGATCGAGGAGATTGATCGCCTGAATGAAAAACTGAAAGGCTTTCAAATTCTAAAAGGAACAGAAGTTGATATCCTTGCCGATGGAAAATTAGACTTTCCCGACAAGATGTTAGAGAAGCTCGATTTCGTCGTAGCAGCCATCCACAGTGGATTCAAACAGGATAAGGGAAAGATGACGAAAAGGATCATTCGAGCTTTAGAAAATCCTTTTGTAAATATGATTGCTCATCCCTCTGGCAGACTATTAGGAGCAAGAGACCCTTATGAAGTTGAGATTGAAGAATTAATGGAGGCTGCCAAGAAATATGGGAAGGCATTGGAGATCAATGCCTACTTTGAACGCCTTGATTTAGATGATATTCATTGTCAAAAAGCCAAAGAGATGGGAATTCGAGTCGGGATTGGCACCGATGCCCATCATTTAGACCAAATGTGGATGATCAGTCTGGGAGTGGCTGTGGCAAGAAGGGGATGGCTCGAAGCCAAAGATGTCCTCAATACTCTTTCACTCAAAGAAATTCTGAAGTGGCGCCATCAAAGTAGATAAATCGCATGGCGCATAGGGCGAAGAGCATAGAAAAAATAGTACACTATGCTCCATGCCCTATGCGACTAAAACCAATGAAAGAGTTGTTTAATCTCCTCAACATATTCGGGGAATGGAGCGGGGGTGAAGGAGAGGAAAAAGGCGAGAAAAATTATTCCTCCGATAAACTTTCTCTTACCATCAAGTGGTGTTTGATCATCTAATGGGGGTGGGTGCCGGAAGCCAAAGAGGATGATGAGGATGAGAAGAAAAAGCCATCCTGGATTGTAAAATACAGTGATGAAAGCCATCACAGCAATAGCGATTAGATAAATGGCCCGACTCCTTCTTCCAAAAAGACCATAGGCAACGTGGCCTCCATCGAGCTGTCCGATGGGAAGGAGATTGAGTGAAGTGACAAAAAGACCAACCCATCCAGCAAATCCAATGGGGTGGAGAAAAATCTCATAATTTTCTGAAACCTCCCCCAAGACCAAGCGCTGGATGAAGGAGAAGAGGAGAGGATCTGCCAGGCGGAGCACCCCCTCTTTAATGTGTGAGACAGGAACCACCGTGGAAAATTTTAAACCAATTACAATCGCAGGGATGCTGAGAAGAAGACTGGTAAAAGGTCCTGCCACACCGGTATCGAAAAGGGCCTTTCGAGAAGAGACGGTGCTTTCCATGCGAATGACTGCACCCAGAGTCCCGAAAGGGGGAAGGGGAAAGGGCAAAAAATAGGGCAAAGTCGCCCTTATCCCATACCTCCGCGACATTAAATAATGACCCATTTCGTGTCCAAGGAGGATGAGGATAATCGCAAAAGAATAGGCAGGGCCTCCAACGATCCACGTAGAGGCCACTGTCAAAATGAAAAGAACAATATGAATGGTATATCTTCGCATGAAAACAATTATTTCTTTTTCTTATGACGATCCCGGTCTAATTGCTTTTTATGTTTGTGTTTTCGCATCTTCTTTCGGCGTTTCTTGACCACACTTCCCATGATTTCCCCTCCTTTCTCTTTCAATAATCAAGGCTGAAGGCTTGAGTTACAGTCCTTACATCCTTCTGTAACTCAAGCCTTTAGGGTTGATCCAATAATGCGTGTTAATCCACAATCACGTTGGTCTGGGTTCTGAGAACACCAGAAAGTCCCTGGAGTTTGGTGACGATGAAATCGCCAAGGATATTGATGTCCGGGGCCTCTACCAGGACGATTACATCATAAGGACCTGTCGTTGCATTCGCTCGCTTCACTCCCTGTATCTTTGAGGCCTCCTTCGCCACATCCCTGGCCGCCCCTGCCGTACACTCAATAAAGACATAGGCTGAAATCGGCATACAACCACCTCCTTATGAAAGAAGATTATATCAAACCTCATCCGATTTCAAGTTTAAAAAATTCGGATCTTTTCATTTAATTTTACTCAACTCTTTCTCATCGATGTGAAAACTATGCTGGTCCGTGGGAAATGTTCCTTTCAACACCTCCTCTCTGTATGACTCAAAGGCCTTGAACATCAGTTCGCTCAGATTGACATATCGTTTGGCAAATTTAGGTGTGAAGCGATCGAAGAGTCCCAGCATATCATGGACAACCAATACCTGACCATCGCAATGAACGCCTGCACCGATTCCAATGGTTGGAACGTTCAGACGCTCCGTAATCCTCTTTGCAATGGGGGCTGGAACGGCTTCGAGGAGAACAGAGAACGCCCCTGCATCTTCAAGCTGTACTGCATCGTCAATTATCTTCTGAGCCCCTTCTGCATCCTTGCCCTGAACCTTAAATCCTCCCAGCATTGAAATGGTTTGAGGGGTTAGCCCGATATGGCCCATCACTGGAATGCCGGCTTTGACAAGAGCTTTAACAATATCCTTGACCGTGATACCTCCTTCCAGCTTCACAGCATCGGCTCCTGCCTCTTTCATGAATCGGCCGGCATTGATAATGGCATCCCTCTCCGAAGTGTTATAGGACATAAAGGGCATATCGCCAATGATCAGAGCATATTTTGCCCCACGGGTCACGGCCTTGGTGTGGTGAATCATTTCATCCATTGTGACCGGGAGGGTATTCTCATAACCCAAGACCGTCATTCCCAGAGAGTCTCCCACCAGAATGATATCGATCCCAGCCCGGTCTTCGAGCAGGGCCATGGGATAATCATAAGCCGTGAGCATCGTGATCTTCTTTCCCTCTTTCTTCATTGCCTGAATATCCACCGGAGTTATCTTTTTACGGTCCATCTTAACCTCCCTTCTTCGTGATGGTGACTGGTGTTGGTGACTCGTTAAAGATCAGCCCTAAAGGGCTGAGTTATGATATCGGGGTATCGGACGTAACTCAAGGCTTTAGCCTTGATGGAACCTTTTTTCGATGACTTTGATCAAGTCGGTGATCATTTGATTGTAAGGGATAGAGATCCCTAAACGCTCTGCCTCTTTTACGACGGCTCCATTGATGGCGTCAATTTCTGTCTTTCTTCTACGATCAAAATCCTGACCCATGGAAGAACGGTTCTCCCGGGTTGCTTCGGCTGCCTTTCGAACTTTGTCAATCGGATTTTCCTCGATATGAATCCCTTTTTTTCTGGCGACCTCTGCCGCTTCAAACACAAGTTTCTCCATCAATCTCGCGGTTTCAGGATAATCCACGAGTTGACCATTTTTAAATCCGGTCAAAGCGGTGAGGGCATTGATCCCTGCATTGACCAAAAGTTTTCCCCACACGTTGTCGTGGATATTCGAGGAAACCTCTGTTTCAATTCCTGCCCTACAAAACATCTGAGCAATTCGAATGGCCCGATCGGTCATTTGATGATCCAGTTCCCCGATAAAAGTTTTCCCCCATCCGGCATGGCGAATATGGCCCGGTCTGAGTAGCGTCGCCCCATGACCTGTGACTCCCAACATCACCTTCTTTCGATCAATCTGCTTACAAATCACGTCTTCATTCCCGAGGCCATTCTGGAGGGTAAGAAATATCGTATCTTCTTTTTCAAGGACTAGGGCATCTGAAACCGCCTTTTCGGTATCATAGGTTTTGACAAAAAAGATCACCAGGTCAGCTTTTCCAACAGATGTCACATCAGGAGTGGCATTCATCGGGATGATCTGCGTCTTTCCTTTCTCTTCAAAGGTGAGACCGACTGAGCAAATCGTTTCGATTTGTTCCTTTCTGTAACCCACCAACCAGAGTTCCTCTCCCACAAGGGTGAGGAGCCCCCCGAAGAGGCTTCCCATTGCTCCAGGACCCATCATCACGGTATTCATGGTCTTCCCTCAATGCCTAGTAAATGAAAATTAACCGAGGCCAATTTAAAAATCAAGCTTTGACCGGCAAGTGCCCCGCAAGCCCCGCCTTATAGGCGGGGTCCCTGCCTGCCCCGCAGGCAGGAAGGGGCACAATATAAAGAGAAATTTCATTTCCGGGAAGCTCCACCCTATGGACAGGAGCTTCAGTTCCCCACCACAGAGATCAAAGCATTCGAATGATAAGGAGTAAGGTGAGAGCAATCATCACGATTGAAGTCACCCAGGCGATGACGTTGAAGATAGGGCCGTTTGTATGGTTCATCATTAACTTTTTATCATTGATGAGAAGAAGCATAAAGATGAGAATAAAGGGAAGAACCATTCCATTGAGGACCTGCGAGAAGTACATGATCGGGATCAGAGGCAAATTAGGATAAAGGATGATTCCCGCTCCTAAAAAGATAATTAAGGAATAGAACCCATAGAACTGAGGGGCCTCCGCAAACTTTTTGTCGATACCAGCCTCCCAACCTAACCCTTCGCAGATGAGATAGGCGGTGGAGAGGGGAAGGATCGAAGCCGCAAAGAGAGAGGCATTGACCAATCCAAAGGCGAAGAGGTAGGTGCAGTATTTACCAGCTAAGGGAGCGAGGGAAAGAGCGGCATCCTTGGCTGTCTCGATCCGGACTCCGTGCTTAAAAAGAGTTTCTGCGCACACGAGAATGATGAAGAAGGCGACGATGTGGACCATGACCGCTCCCATGACCACATCAAATCGAGCGAATTTATAATCCTCTATCTTGATCCCTTTCTCCACGATCGAAGCCTGGAGGTAAAATTGCATCCAGGGTGCAATCGTCGTTCCCACCACACCAATGAGCATGGTCGTTTCTGAGGGCTGAAAACTCAATTGGGGATGCACAAATTGTTCAAGGACATACCCCCAATCCGGCTTCACGATGATACCGGTGATAACATAGGAGATATAAAACACACAGGCGACGAGAAACGCCTTCTCCACGGACTTATAAGTTCCTTTGACCACCATCCACCAGACCAGAAAGGCGCTCACAGGAACGGAGATAAATTTGTTGACTCCGAAGACTTCCATCCCTGCTGCCACCCCTGCAAATTCGGAAAGGACATTGCCCATATTGGTTAAAAACACACCGATCATCAGATAGAAAGTAATTTTGGCGCCGAATTTTTCACGAATCAGATCGGAAAGTCCCTTTCCCGTCACCACGCCCATGCGAGCGCCCATCTCCTGGACTACGATCAGGGCGATCATAATCGGAATCAGGGACCAGATAAGTTTGAGTCCGAATTCTGCTCCAGCTAAAGAATAGGTGGTGATCCCGCCCGCATCATTATCCACATTAGAGGTGATGATGCCGGGCCCCATTAAAATGAAGAAAAGCCCGATGGTTCTCCACAGGGAGCGCTTCGAACTCGAAACCCATTTTATGTAATTTGTCATGACGGTTTCTTATCACGTATAAATAAATCCCCCCTCGCCCCCCTTTATTAAAGGGGGGTTGTGGGGATGACATGCGGCTAAGGGGATTACCCGGCATCCGGAGCCAATACGTCCAGGACACTGCGGAAACCGATCACTCCTTTTAGTTGGCCTTCTTCATCCACGACGGGCAAGGCTCTGAATCCGTATTTTGCAAACGCCTCCACCACCTCATTCTGATCCTCATCCAGTTTCACACTTACCACTCTTGTGGGTTGAATTTCGGCGAGGGTTTGTTGGGAATGGGCTGTGAGAAGGTCACGAATGCTTACCACCCCTTGGAGGATCTCCTCTTCATCCACTATGAAAATGTAGTCCATGATGTCCAGATTGGGAGCTTCCGCCTTCAGTCGTGCAATGGCTGTCTCTACGGTCACTCCAGGGGTCAGGCTGAGGTAGGCGGTGGTCATCAACCCGCCTGCTGTCTCATCGGGATGGACGAGGAGTTCTCTCAGATCTTCCGCCTTCTCCTGTTCCATTCCTTCAAGAATTTCCTCAGCTCTTTCCTCGGGAAGATCGGCGAGAAGGTCGGCGGCATCACTGGGAGACATCTCCTCGACAATATCAGAAGCCTTCTCCACAGAGATGGTCTCGATCAAGGCCTTCTGAATCTTTGGATCGATCTCCTCCAAGGCTTCCGCCGCTGTCTCAGCATCCAGGGCATGGAAGATGGCGGATCGTTCACGACCACTGAGGTCCTCGATGATATCGGCCAAATCCGCTGGATGAAGATGGGAAAGTTTCTTCTGAGACACGCTGAGTTGAAGGAGATCTGAACCTGAAAGGAGTTGAACATATTTCCATGAGATGAATTGGTTTGGAAGGACATATGAAAAGAACCAGCGGAGCGCCTGATCCACTAACTTCTCCCACCCCACCCTCCTCATCAGTCCACGAAATCCCACATCGACATGAACCAGCCTTAAACGGTAATCCACCCGAAGGAAGTGGAGGTCATTGACCCTTACCACCTTTGCTCCGAAGGTATCGACAATTTGTTTGTCCATCACCTCCTCCTTAAGAAGGATAATATCCTTTTCCGGAAGAGATGTCTTAAGGTCCATGAGCTCTTTCGCAGAGAGGGTGAGCTGAGGCTCGATTTGAATGATCTTCTCCCACGGAAGGTACATCTCTCTTCCCTTTGTTCGGACCATCATACCAATGATCATTGGATAGGGCTCTGCTCTCTCGGCCACTAAATCCGATATTTTGCCAACCCTCTGTCTGGAAGTGTTATAAACCCTTCGGTTTAAAAAATCGCTGAAGAAATAAAATTCTTTAAGGTTCTGATCCATGGGCTATTTCGGCAGGGTAATTTTTAACCCATTTTATAACGACTTCAAAGGAAGGTGTCAAATCGAAAGTGTTTTCAATTTTCCCTCGGCCATCTCTCGCAAAGTTGTTTTGACTAAATTTAATAGATCGCCCTCAAGATCTTTTGGGGAATGGATCGGCAGGAGGAGACATTTGACTTTGGTCAAACCTTTGCTCTCCATGAATTGTTGAAACTTCTTCTCCACTTCAATAGGATCAACCTTTCTCAAATGAACCAAAACTCCACGGGCCTCCTCTTGGCTATATCGCTCTATAATATCGTGTTCTCGCAATTGGATCTGGGATTGAAGGCGGTCAAGAGAGAATGGATCCCCGCTGAACAGGAAGAGAGTGAGGGTTCGACTATCAGACAAATCACGTCTCTCCTCACCTACTCCATCAGGGGTGGGTTCGTAATCCAGTTCCGTTAACATTCTCAGATTTTTTATCATAACAATCTGGTTCTCTTTAGAGCGAAACCAATGGAAGGGTTCACTCGGATGCTCCACCTTGGGAGAGCTTTCTTTCAACCTTTTCATCGCTTCTATCTGCATCATCGTATATTCGAATTTGGAGTAGCAATTTTTAGCGATGAATCCGAATTCCATGATCTCTTTGTTGCGCAGAGAGTCTCGACGATAGTACTGCCGATATTTCCCCTGGAGGAGCTGCTCGATTGCCCTAATCTCTGTCAGTCGATTGCGGATCTCCTTATAGATCTCCCGGATATCGATGACGATTCCTGCAGGAACATTTTTGTCGGGACTGACCATTCGACACATCTCCTGAAAGTCCTCCATCGCTTCTTTCAAGTAATGACAGTTGTTTAGAATGGTCCTTTCTAAACTTTTAGCATACCTTTGAACTCGGTCTTGCTCCATGGTTTATCCCAAACCCATTCTACTCCAATTCGCTTCTTTCTCCAATATGAAATCAATCGAACCCGTACCTCCACCTCAACCTCCAATTCCTCTATTAACTCTCTCCGCAAGGCCTTCCTCGGTTCTTCCCCCTCCTTCACCTTCCCTCCTGGAAATTCCCAGAGGAATCCATGGGAGGAATCGGCATTTCTCTGGGTGACAAGGATTTTCCCTTGTTCGATAATCAACGCGGCAGTGACGACCACGGTCTTCATCTCATCCCTCGATGCGATTACGGCCGCCTTTTTTTGCCCGATAGAGAGCATTATCTGCCTCACGAATTAAATCGGTGAGGGTAGAGATGGGAGAGGAAAATGTGGCGACTCCCACGCTCACGGTTAAATCTTTATTGGGTTGGGCGCTCTCGTTGGGAAAACGAGCGTCAGCCACATTGCTTCTCACCCTCTCCGCAATCTCTAAAGCCTTTTCCCTTCCTGCATTGATTAAGATCGCCGAAAACTCTTCTCCTCCATAACGGGCGACGATATCGGTTTGCCGGACCCCCCGCTGGATAAGAAAGGCAATGGCCTTCAACGCCTGATCTCCAGCCAGATGGCCATTGGTGTCGTTGTAATTTTTAAAATAGTCGATATCGATCATGAGTAGGGAGAGAGAGGTGGGATAGCGTTTTTGGCGATCCACTTCCAGAGTCAGTTGTTCGATAAAAAAACGGTGGTTATAGATTCCGGTGAGATCGTCGGTATAAGAGAGAAGCACCGCTTCCTCTTTCATTACCTCGATCTCCTTCAATTTCTCCTTATAAAGGTCTCTGATCACCTGGAGTTCCCGGGCGTATAGATCTCTTTCTCGATTCTTTTCGGCGAGCTCCTTCTTCGCCCTTTCAAACTCCTCTTCAATCTCGATCCTCTCTCTCAAATCTTTCAATATAATGAAAAAGGCATCCTCCGTGAGGGTCCCGAAGAACTCGACAGGAATCCGTTCTCCTAACCGACTGGTAATCTGTGTCCTGAAACGAACCTCATTCCCTTGTCTCATCTCCTCAAACCCTTCTCGAATCCTGTTGAGATCTTCGAGAGGGACGACATCCATAAAGACTCTCTGCTGAAGTTCTTCCGGAGGATACCCCAATATTTCCATTCCTTTTGGGTTCACCTTTAGAAAATCTCCTTTTCGGTCAAGGATGAAAAATGGCTCTGGGATGACTTTGAGGATTGATCTCTGGAGACGAATTTCCTTCTCCAACGCCTCCACCTTTGTTCGAATTTCTTTTAGCGAAAGAGATGGCATATCTTTATCCAAAAAACCCCATAGAGCTTAGAGCAAAGCCCATAGCGAAAAGGATTTTAACGCTATGCTCTATGCGCTCTGCGCTATGCTATTTGTTGGTTAAGGCAAGTATATCAAATTAACTTTGAAGATACAAAGGCGATCACAGGATTTCCTGGACTTCTTTTTCGATTTTCTTCAATACCTTTAGATCATAAGGAACGCTGTTTTTCAATAAAGGGTCCAATGGATTTTCTGGATTGAAGTTCTGGAGGACGAATCTTCGGCCCACTCTCAACTGATCCCCGAGGGTCTGAATGTCTTCCTCTCTATGGAGTCCTGGAACAACGGTCATTCGAAATTCATATTCCACCTTTCCTATCTTTAGGATTTCGATCGACTCCGAAATGGGTTTTAGGTTGATGGGAAGACCGGTGGAGCGGGAATAACGAAATGGGTCTAAGGGCGCCTTTACATCCATGGAAACAAAATCAATCTCTCCTGTCTCAATCAAATTTTCTAACATCTGAGGGTTTGAACCATTGGTATCCAGTTTGACTAAAAATCTGTGTCGTTTTATTTCTCGAATCAGAAGAGGAAGATCAGCATGAAGGGTAGGCTCTCCACCTGTGAGGCAAACCCCATCGATCCAATTTCTTAGAGAATGAAGACGAGTGAGAATATCTTCCAATGGAATGGTAACATACTGCTCAGGATTGAAAACAAGGGGATGGTTGTGGCAGTAAGGACAGCGAAAATTACAGTAGGGAAGGAAAAACACCGAGCAGAGTTTCCCTGGCCAATCCAAAAAGGAAGTTTCTAAAAATCCTTTGATCTCGATCATGGTCGATTGACATCGTTTCAAGAGATGATTCGATTCAGGGAATACCCCTGAACAGGTGCCGCTTCACTTCCTGGAGAGTCGGGACCACTCCCCTCCAACTGATCACCTCCCTCTCCTCCTCATCCTCGATGACAATGGAAGGGGTGGAGAGAATGCTATAAAAGGAGGCCTCGGCCAGGCCATCGATCGTATCCAAATCGTAATTCAAAACGGGCACTCCTTCCTTCTTTAACTCCGTTCCGATCTCTTTGACAGCAGGACATCTCGGGCATTTCGCTTTCGTAAAAATTTTTATTAATCCCATTCCCTCCTCCTTATGTCATTACATTCTAAAATTTGAAATTCGAATATCGAAATCCGAAACAAATCCGAAATCCAAATTTCAAAGTTTGAGAACATTTTTTGTTTAGGTCATTTGAACATTTGAGTTTGTTTCGAATTTCGGATTTAGTGCTTCGAATTTATCGTTCCAATATTCTATAACCGATATCAAAAGTTACCCCACTTTCAGCTGGGCCCCGTCTTCCTTCCCCTCTAAGAAGGTCTGGTTCCGATACCGGTTCCGGAGTTCTCCAATCTTCCCTTTATTCCAACTGGAGACTTTAGTGAAATAACCAGTGATCCGTGTAATGCCATCCACATCCTCAGATCCACAGTAAACACACGATGACCGAAGGCCCCGACTCGTCCGATAGCAGCGATTACAGGTGGTGAACTCCGGAGAGAAGGCGACCTGGTCGTTTTGGGTCAACTGAAAAGTTTTAATCACAAAATTGGCCAGCGATGACTTCAAAGGCCTTGCCTCACCCAGCCAGATATGAGTCAATGCCCCAGCCTCGATCAGAGGATGGAAGAGACCTTCTTGCCTCACCCGCTCAATAGGATTCAACACGGCAGAATTGTTCAAGTAGGTGGAGTTCGTATAATAGACTTCTCCTTTTGAGAGATCGCCTTTCACAATGTGTCCTGATTTGGGGGAATGAAATTTAAGGTCTAATTTAGCAAATCGGTAGGCTGTGGATTCTGCAGGTGTCTGTTCCAAAACAAAACGCATTCCATAGCGCTCGCTGAACTTGTCCACCAGTAATTTCATATGGGCAATCACCTTCAGGCCGAATTTAAAAGCTTGTTTGGATTGATGCATCTCCTGCCCGGCATGAATTTGAACCAATTCATTGAGCCCCACCATACCCACCAAAAAACTGGCGCGGTGCATCCTCAAATAAGGAGATCCATCCCGTTCCATGGCCAGCAACGCCAAGGGCCCCTTTTCTCCTAAAGAGAGAAGTTTTTCAATAAAGAGTTTCTTTTCCAGATGGGCCTTCACCGCCATTTGGACAAACTCAGCGATTTTAGAAAAGAGCTTAGAATCTTCCCCTTTCGCCAGGTAAGCGATTCTTGGAAGATTGAGCGTCACGTTCTGGAGGGCGCAGTATCGCATCTTCCAGGGTTGTTTGGCATCTTCGAGGTCTGTTTGATCCAATTTAAAACTGAGGCGGCAGCATTCAGAGATTTTGGCTGTCTCCCCGCGATCGAAGACGAAGTAGGTATTCCCCTTCTCAGAAGCGACATCACAGATGTGGTAGAGAAAATCCATATGACCAGGGGTTTTAAAGAATTTCTCGGTAATATGAACCAACGGTTTTGGGAAGAAGAAGGGCCTTCCGGATCCATCTCCTTCTTGATAGATGTCAAAGAGCGCCTTGGCAAAGCGTTGGGATTCTCCTAAATAATCGCTGTAGGTCTTTCCTGTAAACTCCCCACCCGGTCCGATGGCAGGCACATTTTCAAAGTGTTTGGGGATCTCCCAATAGAGATTGAGGTCGGTGAAGATGGCCTGTCCGCCTCTGGCGACAGCTTGCTGGGAGAATTCGAAGATCATCATCTGAGCCAATTGTTCCAGCTCTTGGTCCGACATCCCGACCAGATAGGGTGCGAAGAAGAGATTAATAGAATCCCAACCGATCGCTCCAGCAAAATGACTCTGGAGGGCTGCAGCAAATTTCACCATATGGGCGAGCAACACTTCAGGATGTTTGGCAGGCTTGGCCATGGCGATCGAGTTGGGAAGGCTCAGTCCAAAGCGTTTGATGTATTCAAGGGATTGACCGCTACAATAAGGCCGATCAATAAAACCCAGATCGTGGAGATGAATATCCCCACGCATATGTGCATCGGCAATTTCCTGAGAGAAGACAGAAAGCAGGGCATATTCCTTTTTGATCCTTTCGGCTAAGGTGAGATTAGTCGCTTCAGGTCCATGAGGAACATTAGCATTCTCTTTATTGGGATGGAGGATGAGCTGATCGACATCATAGAGAGGCATTCCCAAGCGGGTGTGCATCTTGCGGGCCTGCTCGAGTCCCCTTTCGACCAGTTTGGTGTCCACGAGTTCACGGATGAGAGGGGCAGTGATCATTTTGATCTTAGAGGTGGCAATCAAGTCCTCCACCTCCCGAGCGATCTCCTTTGCTGTATCGAAATCCACATAGGTCTCACGGATGAGGGCGTCGACAATTCTTTGCCGATCCCAGCCCAGCATCGCTTCATCCGAAGTGCGGACGAAGAGGGCCATATCTGTAGTTTCAACTTCTTCTTTAAATTCCTGATGATCCCCTTTGATACCGATCACGGTTGCCATTTTATCTCACCCTATTTTGTGAAAGACGGATTAAAAAAGATTTTTAGATGGGCTATATTTAGTGTGACTAAATATGTTTACAACAACATATTGTTATTTGTCAAGAAGAAACTTAATTTGTGAAAAAAAATATTTGTATAGAGCTTTTCAAAATTTTAACTCTGAACTCCTGTACGGAACGGTTTCCCTCCGGGGCAGAAGCCCCTCTGGGGCGGAGCCAAACCGTTCCCTACTTATCGGTAGAAGGAGTCTTTTGGAATGGTCTGAGAGGGGTTTCGAGTAAGCGCCATGCACCACATAGGGTGCATGGCAGCCCTGAACCTTACATGGTTCAGGATAAGTCCAAAATTGTTATTTCGATGAAGAATTTTTCTGGAAAGGTCTCAGTGGCATTTCGAGTAAGCGCTTTATGATTCCCCAAGAAGGTTCTTCGATGCTTTTTAGGGGAATGGCCTCAATCTTTGGATCACCCAAATTTCCTTTCACTTCATAGAAATAAGAGATGAAACCTTTATCCTTGCCTGTAAGAATATAACCCGCAATGGGGAGATTACTTAATATCGTATCGATCGTGACTAAAGGATGAACACCTATCCTCGCATCTATCAAATTCTTACCCAGATTGACCTTTCCTATGAGAGTGATCCTCATGGCATCGCTATCCACCAAGAAATCATCCGTGGAGGCCAAACCATCCTTGACATGAATCGTCGCCATCATATTGTGGTAAGGAAGTCCCTTTGTTTTTAAATCGGGGAGCCTTCCTTTGAACCATTGAGAGACATTGAGGATTGAAAAGATTTTGGAAAGGATATTGAATCGTTCGATCACTCCATCCTTGATTTCAAACCTCAAACTCCCGTTGAGTGATTCTTTCATTTTTTGAGAATTCTCTCCCTCTCCTCTTAACTCTACTTTATCGACATGAACTCTTCCGGTGATCATTACCTTTTCCCCCTCCCCTTTTTGGAAGAGGGTTCGGATAAAGGCCTTGGCTTCCATATTGGAGACACGGGGCTTGATCTCAAATCTTATTCCTTTTTCTGTGGGTTTTATCCATCCCTCCCCCCAGAAGTCCCCTCCATCTCCTTTGAATTGAAAGGGGCGGACGAATAATGTCCCATCGACCGTCTTCATCTCTCCCTTCAGGTCTTGATAATGAAGGCTTCGATATTTCCCTTTGTCGATCTGCACCTTGCCATCGATCGACCAATTTGAAAGCCAATCCCTCATCTTTTCATAAGAAGTTGGAGGGGCTCCTTCTTTCTTTGGAAAGAGCGGATCAAGGTCCAGTTGTGGAGAAGAGATCTGAAGAGAGAGCCGTCTACCCGATTCCGGCAAGCTTGGACCTTTTCCAGCCTTTCGGGGAGAGACAGGAGAAGAAGGGGAGCCTCGGGAGAGGGCGCCGGAAACGGTGACGGGAGAATCTCCCAACTTTCCCTTCAACTCATCAAATCGAATCTGCTCAGGGGTTACAAAAAGGGAGCCCTCAATATAGGAAAGAGGAACAGGAATCTCCCGATGTTGAAGGTTAATCTCTTTCAATCGGATCTCCCCTTCTTTTAAGGCGCCGATCCATTTTTCCATCTTTCCCATCCATTTCAGACGAACCTGCGCCCCTCCATTGAGTTCTTGAATCCCTTCCAGCTGCGATCGGATCTGATCTGGAAAGAGCGGCGATTTTATGAGCGAGAACAGTTGCTTTAGATCAATCGAACCCCATGTAGAGAGACTCATATTTCCTTCCCTAATGAATCCATCCAAGGTCAGAGAGGAACTACCCGATTGGATCTTCGTCTTTGAAAAACCCATCCCCAGGTTGGAAAACGAGATCCGCCCTTCCTTAAAAACGAGAGGGACAGGATTTCCCTTTTGCAGGAGTGATGCTTCTCTCGGGGAAAACACCCCTTCATAAGAGAAATGGGAAGTTCCTGGAAGGGTGTTTCCCTTGAATGAGATTTGGCTTGTTCCTGAAATGGCTTCGAATCCATTTGTTTTCGATCGCACTTCTTCAGGAAAGATAGGAGTTTGAAGAAGAGCAAAAAGATTTTTGAGATCCATTCTTCCCTTGGCCATGATCTCGAGAGGAGGATCCTTCTCTCCGTGTTTCCAAAAACCATTCATCATCAGAGAGGAATACCCAAACTCCACCTTTGTCTCTGACCATTGAATCTCTTTGTTGGAAAGCTCTACTCGTCCCTCTCCCAGTTGGATTGGAAATGGAATTTGTTGATGAGTGAGCCGGGTTTTTGAAAGATGAAAGATCTCATGATGCTGGAAACGGATGGGAGGCTTCAGGAGTCCTTTAGCAGAGAGGGAATATTGCGCCTTTCCGGAAAGAATGTGGAAGGGCGAAAGGGCACGGCTGAATTCTTCCGGGAATCCTTCAGCCTTTGCGAGAGAGGGGAGATCCAACAAATCGAATTTGCCCTGACACTCGATTTGAAGGGTAGGAACATGCAGAAGCTCATAGAAAATGCCGTTGATTTTCTCCAGAGTCGAATGAAAGATCCTTCCATCAGCCCCTTTTAGATAGAGATGACCTTTTTGAAAAAGAAGTTGGCCTTTGAGATCTTCAAGAGGTGGGAAGTTCCAGGGGAGTTTCAACCAAGCCCCATCGAGTTTTCCCTCGATGGAGAGGACATGGGCATTCGCCGGTTGATCGCAGTGATCAATCTCGGGCATCTTTCCTGCGAGCCTGACGGACACGATTTGGAAAGAGCCCTTTCCTTCTGACCGGTAAAGATGATCAGAGACGTCTGGAGTGATGATCCGGAAGGGGATGAATTTCTTTCCTTCTGCCACATCGAAGGGGCTACTTTGCGCTTCAGCTTCCATGCCCATTTCCTTCGACCCAATGTCATAAATCCTTGCCTTCGCTTTGACCCATACCTCCGGCAATTCGATAGAGAATCGGGGGATATTGAAATCTTTTGAATTATAGTCAGCCTCAAAGTCGATATTCACCCACTTCGGTTTTAGAACAGATGAAAAAACTTGGGGATAGTCGAAAAGGAGCTCTTTAAATGCGATTTTTGCAGAGGTCTTGAAGGTTCCCTGGAAGTCTCCTTGATAAAAAGCCTTCAGGTCGAGGATCCCAGAAATTGTTTTCATGGGAAGCAACATTTTGAGATAGGGCCAGAAATGAAACGTTTCCATTCCTTTGATCTTCACTTCCGCCTCCACTCTTCCTTTTGAAAAATCTAGATCCTCAGGAATATTTTGGATTGTTCCATTGATGGAAAACTCGCCTTCTTTTTTGGAATGAATGATCCTCCCATGGATTCGAAACGGAAAGGCTTTACGATAGGAGACCTTCGAGAGTTCAAGATTGAAAGATCGCACCTCTGTTTTCAAGGGTAAATCACTTAGGCTCTCGTCTGAGAAGAAAATCTCTCCATCTCGGAGGGCTAAGGAGCCTCCGAAAAGGGAGGCGAGCGCCTCCAAAATCTTCTTTTGTGTTTCCTTCAATTTTTCACCGGTCAAAGGACCGTCGAAAAAGATATTGAATTGACCGTTTTTATCCCTGATGAGATAAAAGGTAGGCCGATCGATAATGATTCGTTTCCATTTGATTTCCCTTTTGAGGAGAGGGAAAAGCTTGACCCCCAAAATCAGTTTTTTGGACTGAAGGAGATCGAAGGTCAGGGAGCGATCTTTTATTCGGAAATCTTCAAAGGCGATTCCTACTCCGCCCCATAAATTTATTTTTGCCTTCCCAATGGAGACTTCCCTGTCCAGGGCAGTGGTCAAGGATTTCTGAAGGATATTCCGATAAATATTAGGGTCGAGGAGATAATTGATCGATAAAAGAATGAAGGCTCCGACAACGATGATCGGAATCAATATCCAGAGAAGGGTCCATCTTCTCCTGCGCATTTTCACATTTTGTTTGTTCTTTTGAACACCTTGTTCAATTTCAAACATATCAGACCAATCTTAATGTCAAATGACAAAGTTCAAATGTCAAATCAAATCCAAAACCCAAATGAGATGCCGAAACAAGTTCGGCATGACAAAAATGTCATTCTGAACTCGTTTCAGAATCCCTTTTTGGACTTTGACATTCATTTGGCATTTAGATTTTGACATTTGGATTTGAGCTCTAAGACGTTTTGAGGGCATGCGCCAATGTGAGGACATCTACCCTTTCTGCTCCCCCTCTCAATAACACCTTTGAGCATTCGTTGACCGTAGCTCCAGTGGTGTAAACATCATCGACTAAAAGGACCGACTTCCCTAACAGTTCTTCGTTTCGGATAATATGGAAAGCCCCCCTTAACCCCTTTTCCCGTTCTGCGCCGCTGAGATTCACTTGAGGAATGGTGGGTTTCTTCTTTTGAAGGATCGTTTTTCGATAAGGGATCCCTGTCCGACGGCTTAACTCCTTCACGAGGAGGAGGGCTTGATTAAACCCTCTTTCCCTCAATCGCTGGGTGTATAGCGGGACAGGGATCAGAAGATCGAGAGAGTCAGGTTCCCAATAACGATTCAAACCTTTTACCATCCATTCCGCAAAAAAAGGGGTGAGACGAGTCTTTCCTTCATATTTCCAACGATGGATTGCCTCCTGGAGAGACCCTTCGAAGGCTCCCCAAGCCCTTGCCATTGTAAAATATTTTCTGTGAGTCACACAAGCGCCGCAGGGATGGCTTTCAACCTCTTTAGAGATAAAGGGAATTCCACAAATGGAACAGAATGGAGGTTCGATCCAGCGGATCTCTGAAAGACAATTTGAACAGAATCCTTGTTGGTCCTCTTCTAAAAGTCTTTCGCAACAGGGGCATTGCGGGGGGAGGAAAAACTGGAAGAGTGTTGATTGAAATTCCATATTTCATTCCAGCTTATGCTGGCCTGTCGCCTGCCCACCGCAGGCAGGGTAGGCGGAAAAGACACAATGGGTGAATGGAATATAGAAAATTACAATGGGAGGTGAACCCTTTCAGGAAAAGAAGGAGAAGGCAAAAGAATCGCTTTCTCGGCTTCCTTGATCGTATAGGTGCTCCACTGATGACATTGAGGGCAGTAGGCAATCCATTCTTTCGATTCTTTTTCGCAGGTGGCGCAAAAGAAGGAAAGGTAGGAAGTCCCGCTCAATTCGAAAGTCTTTTCAAATTCTTGGGCTGCACGACCAAAGTCTTTTTTGTGGAGGTAGATTTCTGCGAGAAGCCTGTGGAGGGCGGGGAAATCCTTCACCCTTAAACTGATTTCGTTGATCTCCTCAAGAGCTTCATCCAACATTTCCAATCTCAAACAAAGCTTGGCATAAAAGAAGGCGAGCACCCAATTTTCAGGATCGTGCTTCAGCGCCCTTTGATAGATGCGGAGGAGGGTGCTTGGATCTTCTCGGCTGAGATAAAGTTCCTCCAAACGAAGGGTGAAGACAATCGATTTGAATCGGGTGAAGCTCTTTCCCCAAATATTCCCGGCAGTAGCCCATTTTCCCTTTTCGAGGTAGATATCACCTAGCAAAACAAATCCGGGTTGAAAGGTCTTGCGTTCTCGAATAATCTCTTTAGCCTCTTTCAGGGCATTCTCCACATTTTGTTCTCCCCCACGGCTCAAAAGATCTCTGGCGCGCTCATATTTCAATCCCAAATAGAATAGGGTCTCCTCCTCCTCTGCCTGTTTTCCCTTGGTGAATTTGAGAATGGACCTTTGGATTCGGATCGCCTCCTCCCACCTTCTGCTATCCCGATAGATCTGCCTCAAACTTTTTAGCGCTTTGAGATTCGTCTCATCCAAACCGATGGCGCGGTTCAGGGTCCGGATGGCTTCATCGAATCGTTTCATGCGCTGGTATACCCCTGCCTGACGGAGGAGGATGTCTAAATTCCTCATATCGATCAGTTCCGCTCTCCCTAACCAATGAAGGGCATCCTGATCATTCCCCTCTTGGATGGCAATCTCCGAGAGTCGGAGATAGAGATCGATCTGTGTGGGATCTCTTTTTAACACCTCAATGAAATGGGTTTTGGCCTTCGCCAGATTCCCTTGAAGAAAAACATCCATCCCCTTATTCAATTCCTCCTTGAGGGATTCCTCTTTCCTTTTTTGGCGAGATTTTAGATAGTCCTCGACGGCCCGTTTGGCATCTCGGGTCAAGGTGCTGATGAAGACCAACATCGCACCCAATACAAAAGAGGAGATCATGATGGTAGAGAGGTCAGTGGGAATGGCCTCTCCAAAAAAATGGAATTCCACATCCAAGGGATTGACCAAAGACAGGTAACAGAAAACACAGATCACGATCAGAATGATGATCAATAACAGTTTTACCAACATTTTTCTATAACTTTCCTTTTTCCAGCTTGGTTAAGCAAGGAACGCAATATTTCGCCACCGATCGAGCCTCGAGTCGTTTTAAACTTATAGGACCTCCGCACTCCTCGCAGATCCCATAGGTCCCATTCTCAATGCGATCTAAAGATTCATCCACCTCCTGAAGCCTCATTCGCTCATTCTCATTTAAGCTGAGCAAGACTTGTTTGTTATAAATATTGGCGGCTTCGTCCCCAATGTCCTGAATGCCATCTTGCCCCATTTCCTTTGAAGATTCAACGATCTGTTTGACCTCACCGACGATGTGCTCCCGTTCCTTGAGGAGAATTTTTTTAAACTTCGTGATCGTCTTTTTATCCAGTTTATCCAGTCCTTTTTTCTGATCCGCTTGTGTTTTAACCGGGGCTTTAACCTGTCCCTTAACCAATACTTCCTCCTTTTTGGAGATCAATTCGGGGGACGTCGATCCAGAGCCCCTCCAAATCGTAGAATTTTCTCACAGGTTCCAGAAAGATATGGACGACCACATCCTCATAATCCATCAAAATCCATTTTCCCCCGGTTATCCCCTCCTGGCCAAAAGGTCGAACCCCTTTCTTCTTGAGAGCCTCTTCAATCCCTTGGGCAATGGCCTGGACTTGGCGATCAGATTTGCCGCTGCAGAGGAGGAAATAATCAGTAAAGGAGGCCGCCCCTTTCAACTCTAGAAGAACCGGGTCTAAGGCCTTCTTTTCAAGCGCCGCATTCAAGCAGAGCAAGGATTTTGTTTTCGAATCGGTGACCATATCCTCCTAAGGGATATTTTTGAGTTTAGCATTATACCAGAAAAAATTTAGATAACAAATAAAAAATGATAAAAAATGCATTTATTAAGTCATGGGCTCTTCCGATAAAGCCCATGTTTTGTGATATAAGCCTCCACCTCGGCAGGGATCAGATACCTCACAGACTCCCCCTTTTCGATCAACTCCCTGACTTTTGTAGAAGAGATATCGAGAAACGAGATTTCTTTGAAATAGAGCAGGTGGCCTGAGAGATGGATCCAGGCTTTTTCCTCAGGGGTATATCGAAAGTTTGGGATCAAGGCCTCTGGGAGTAGTGAGGATGAAGAGTCTTTTTGAGATCCCGGTCGGGCCATCACAATAAAGTGGCAAAGAGAAAAGAGATTTTGAAATTGCTTCCACGTCTCAATCTCTACAAAGGCATCTCTTCCCAGGATGAAGAAGAGAGCATCCTGATGTCTCTCCCGAAAAAATCGGATGGTGTCGATAGAGTAAGATTTTCCAGGCCTTAGGAGTTCAATGTCACTGGTAGAAAAATGGGGGTTGTTTGATGTGGCCAACCCCACCATTTCCAGTCGGTGCTTCGCCTCAATGATTTTTTCTGTCACCTTATGGGGTGGAATGGAGGAAGGGATGAAGATGACCTCCTCAAGGTGGAATGCCTCCCGAATTTCTTCGGCACCCCTGAGATGACCTAGATGGATGGGATTGAAGGTCCCCCCAAATAAGCCAATTCTTTTCTCTGATGCCCCGGATTTCTTTTCTATCTGCGCTCCCCTCCAATCGCCAATTGTGTGGCTTCACCCTTCTGGAATGATGGAATAATGGAATGATGAGTTAGAAGAAGTAAGGCGGCTAAACGATCTCTTCTCTCTAATTTTCCAATATTCCATTAATCCAGTATGCCAACATTCCATTGGATTGCTCTTATCCTCGTATTTGTCCTTCTCCATAAACGATAAATTTAGTCGTGGTCAATTCCTCCAATCCCATGGGGCCAAAGGCGTGGAGTTTGGAAGTGCTGATTCCGATCTCTGCGCCCAGGCCCAACTCGAATCCGTCATTGAATCTTGTGGAGGCATTGACCAGGACACAGGAGGAGTTGACTTCTTTTAAAAACCTCTGCGCATTCTGATAATCAGAGGTGATGATGGCTTCTGTATGGGACGAACCATACCTCGCAATATGCTCGATGGCTTCTTCAATCCCCTTCACCACCTTGATCGAGAGAATGAGGTCTAAATATTCTTGAAACCAATCCTCCTCTCGCGCCTCCTTAATATGAGACAGGACTTTTTTCGTCCGAGAACATCCCCTCAGTTCCACTCCTTCTTTCTGAAGAGTTTTCGCTGCCTTTGGGAGGAAACGACCTGCCACCTTTTCATGAACCAACAGGGTTTCCATGGCATTGCACACCCCTGGTCTCTGGACTTTTGCATTGAGGCAGACCCGGGTGGCCATCTCCAGATCAGCGGTCTCATCCACGAAGATATGGCAGACTCCTTTATAATGTTTGATGACAGGAATCTTTGAATGATTCGTCACGAATCGAATGAGCTCTTCTCCTCCCCTGGGGATGATGAGATCAATCTCATCCTCCAACTGGAGCATCTCTCGGATAGCCTCTCTCTCAGTATGAGGAAAGATCTGGATTGCCTCCTGCGGGAGTCCCATCTTGACAAGGGCTTTTCGAAGAATTTGTCCGATAGCCTGATTCGAATGAAAGGCTTCTGACCCTCCCCTTAGGATGACACTGTTGCCTGATTTGAGGCAAAGGCCTGAAGCATCGACGGTTACATTGGGCCTCGATTCATAGATGATTCCAATGACACCGATGGGAATCCTCATCCTTCCAACCATCAAGCCGTTTGGTCTTTTCCACATCTTAACGACTTCGCCCACTGGATCGGGAAGACGAGCCACTTCCCGAAGCCCTTCCGCCATCCCATGGATCACCGAAGGAGTCAATCTTAAACGGTCGATCAATGACGAAGAGAAATGCGCCTTTTCACCAGCGGCGAGATCCTTTCGATTCTCTTTGATCAGTAACTCCTGATACTGGTCCAGATCCTTCGCCATCTCGACCAAAGCCTTATTTTTTGTGGCGGGGGAAAGTTGGGCTAGTTGATAAGAGGCCTCCTTAGCCTTTCTGGCCATCTCTCTCACCTCTGTCCTGAAATCCTTTTTCTTTTTCATAAAACTACCAAGTCATCACGATGAATCACTTCATCAGAATATTTATAGCCCAAGGTCGATTCGATCTGATCGCTTCGAAGGCCTTTGATTTTTTCAAGTTCCGTAGCGCTGTAGTTAACCAACCCCCTGGCGAACTCTTTTCCACGAGGTCCCTGACAGGTGACCAAATCCCCTCGATCGAAACTTCCTCTGATTTTCACCACACCGGATGGGAGCAAGCTCTTTCCTTTCTGGACAATGGCTTTCTTCGCCCCGTCGTCCACCATGACCTCTCCTTTTGGTTTCGGGTTAAAAGCAATCCAATGTTTCCGACTGCTCAGGGCTTCCCCTTTCGGAAGAATCAGCGTCCCGATCTCCTTTCCCTTTAAGATCTGATGGAGAACTCCTTCCTTGGTTCCACGTGCCACCACTGTGGGGATTCCGAAGCGGGATGCCTTTCGGGCGGCTTGGATCTTACTAATCATTCCTCCAACGCTCGTCTCGCTTTTCGTCCCCCCGACGATTCCCCCCATGTCCACATCAATCTCCTCCACCAGAGGAATGCATCGAGCATTCGGGTTCACCCGGGGATCCGAATCACAAAGCCCCTCGATGTCTGTCAGGATAATGAGAAGATCCGCCCCAATCAGGTTGGTGATCAGAGCGGAAAGATTGTCATTATCGCCAAATTTGATCTCGTCCACCGCCACGGTGTCGTTTTCATTAATGATGGGGATGATCCCGAGTTCGAGAAGGGTCAGCAAGGTATTGCGGGCATTGAGGAATCTCCGCCGCCGGCTCAAATCATCGTGAGTCAGAAGAACCTGTGCGACCATCTGCTGAAAATGCGAAAAGTAGTTTTCATAGATATTCATCAACCGGGTCTGACCCACGGCGGCTGTCGCCTGTTTCTGGGTGATGGCTTGGGGACGGGTCTTATAACCCAATTTCTCCATTCCTGCCGCAATGGCGCCCGAAGAGACCAAAACGATCTCATAGCCTTGGCGCTTCAAATCCGAAATCTCTTTGGTCAAATGGGAGAAAACCTCGTAATGGAGCCCTTTCTCGACAGAGGCCAAAATACTGGAGCCCACTTTCACAACGATTCGTCTTACCTTTCCCAATATCTTTTTACGAATATCCTTGTTACCCATGGTCCTGATCCGAAATGGATTCGAGTGTCCGAGACACCGCCTCCGTCAGTTCTTCCACTCCTTCTCCTGTTTGGCCGGAGATTAAATAAAGTCGATGTCCCACCTTCTCAAATTGATTTTCAATAGCCGTTGCCCTTTCCCGCACTGATGGAAGATCTATTTTGTTGAGGGCAACGAGTCGAGTTTTTTTCTGAAGCGAAGGGTTGTAGGCCTCCAATTCATGGTTGAGGGCATGAAAGTCCTTCACCGCATCGCGAGAAGGGCCTTCTGAGATATCCAAGAGGTGAATGAGAAGGCGTGTCCGCTCTATATGCCGGAGAAAAGTCAATCCTAACCCAGCTCCTTTCGAAGCGCCTTCGATCAATCCTGGAATATCAGCGACGACAAAGGGTCGGTGATCTTCTCGGTTCACGACGCCCAGATTAGGAACAAGCGTGGTGAAGGGATAGTCTGCGATCTTCGGTCTGGCAGAGGATATTCTGGAAAGGAGGGTGGATTTTCCGACATTGGGATAACCAATAAGTCCCACATCGGCGAGAAGCTTCAATTCGAGTCGAAGGGTATACTCCTGTCCTTTTTCACCTTTTTCGGCGCGGCGGGGAGCACGCAGCGTGGGCGTGGCAAACCGGGCATTTCCTCGACCGCCCCGACCTCCTTGTGCCGCTACAAATCGTTGGCCATCAGAGAGAAGATCTTGGAGCACTTCCCCTGTCTGATCCTCTCGGACAAGGGTGCCGGCCGGAACTCGAATGATGAAATCCTCTCCATTCTTTCCGGTTTGGTCTTTTCCTTTACCGTGACTTCCCTTTTGGGCGCGAAATTGTTTTGGGTAGGTTAGATCGAGAAGGGTAGTAAATTGAGCATCGGCCTGAAGGATCACGTCCCCGCCTTTCCCTCCATCACCGCCGTTTGGACCTCCTCTGGGGATAAACCGTTCTCTCCGAAAACTGATACAACCATTTCCACCATCGCCCGCTTTCACATGGATTTTTGCTTCATCCACAAATTTCATTTTCGATCACAGGCCAAATGGAGGGCCCTGAACCACGTCGGGTCCAGGGTTTCACCCCTCACCACGTCGGGTTCAGGGTATGACCCTGCATCCTATGTGGCGCAGGGCTAAAGATTCTGGGCGTAGACACTCACCTGTTTTTTATCTCTTCCTTTCTTCCCATATTTGACGATCCCATCAATTGTGGCGAAAAGAGTATAATCCTTTCCCACCCCTACATTTTCTCCGGGATGAATCCGAGTCCCTTTCTGACGGACCAAGATATTTCCTGCTTGGACCCTTTGCCCACCGAATCGTTTGACGCCCAATCGCTGTCCGGCGCTATCTCTGCCGTTCCGAGAACTTCCTCCTGCTTTCTTGTGTGCCATAACTGCCTCCAAATCCTAAAATTGGAATACTGGAATGATGGAATGTTGGAGTTATGGTTTAACCCATTATTCCATTATTCCATTTTTCCAGCCTATCCGCTTAAAGCAATATCGTTCACTTTCAGATATGTGTAGGTTTGACGATGTCCTTTGAATCGCCGATAATTCTTTCTCCTTTTCATCTTGTAGGTCAGGACCTTTTTCCCTTTTGTCTCTTGGACGATTTCCCCTTTGATGACGACATGGGTGAGATGTGGAGTTCCAAACTGTGTCTCTCCTTCTTTGGAAACCATCAAGACATCTTTTAAGGTCACTTCATCTCCTACTTTCCCTTCCAATTTCTCTACCCGGATGAGGTCTCCTTGGGAGACCCGATATTCCTTCCCACCGGTTTTCACCACTGCATACATCAGACGCCTCCGAATTAAAATAATCAATGAATATTAATTGATTTTTAGCTTATTGTCAAATTCCCCTTTTCTCATATTTCGACGATGCTGAATTGCTCCTGGTGGAATCCGGTCTTGCCTTTAATGATGATCTTTTTCTTCAGTTTTTTCTCCAGCTCCTCTACGCCAGCCCTCTCCTCTTCATAAAGAAGGTCGGCGATCTCCGGATTGGCTTCCACCACGATGTTATGCCCTCCCAATTCAGAAGAGGTTCTTTCGATCTCTCGGAAGATATCATAACAGACCGTCGTCTTTGATTTAATCAGTCCTGCTCCCTCACAATAGGGACAGGGTTCACCCAGGATCCGTGAGATGTTTTCCCGGGTTCGCTTCCGAGTCATCTCCACCAAGCCCAATTCTGAGATTTTAAAGATATTGGTCTTCTGACGATCTTTCTTCAGAGCCTCCTCCAGAGCCTGATAAACCTTTTCTCGATCTCCCTCTCTTTCCATATCGATAAAGTCAATGATGATGATCCCTCCAATATTCCGTAATCTCAATTGGTAGGCGATCTCCTTAATTGCCTCCAGGTTGGTTTTAAGGATCGTATCCGCTAAATTCCTCTTTCCCACATACCTCCCTGTATTCACATCAATGGCCACCAGAGCTTCGCTCATATCAATGACAATGTAACCTCCAGATTTGAGCCAAACCTTACTGCCCAGGATTTTGTCAATCTCCATCTCAATCCCATAGGCATCAAAGATTGGCCCTTTCTTCTCATAGAGGATCATCTCATATTTTTGTTTTGGCATATAGGTGTTGATGAAGGAGAGAATATTTTCATATTCTTCTTTAGAGTCGATGATGATTCGATTGACCTGAGGGGAGAGGATATCCCGGATGACCCGGAGGACCATGGTCAGATCACTGTGGATCAGCGAAGGGGCCGTTGAATTCTCTCTCTTCTTCTGAATGTTATTCCAGAGATGGAGGAGAAATTCCATATCGGTTCGAATTTCGTCCGCCTCTGCCCCTTCGCTGGCTGTCCGGACGATGAAGCCACCGGCAGGGGGTTTCATCGATTGAACGATCTCTCTCAATCTCTTCCGTTCCTTTTCGTCTTTAATCCTTCTCGAGATACCAATATGATCCACCAAGGGCATGTAGACAAGATACCTGCCAGGCAATGTGGTGTGAGAGGTGATTCGGGTTCCCTTCGTACCAAGAGGTTCTTTGGAAACCTGAACTAATATCTCCTGGCCTTCGGAGAGGAGGTCTTCAATCTGTGAGGAAGGGCCGCTGAAATAGGCGGGCATCTCCTCCCCTTGAAAACCCATCTCCTCATAATCTTCCATCACCCCGTGGACGTCCGAGACATAAAGGAAAGCGGCTTTTTCCAATCCAATATCGACGAAAGCTGCCTGCATCCCCGGCAATACCTTTACCACCTTCCCCTTATAGATGTTCCCCATGATCCCCCGGCCTTTGGTGCGCTCGATATAAAGTTCGGCCAGGACCCGATCCTCTAAAAGGGCAACCCTTGTCTCTTGTTGCGTCACGTTAATGATTAACTCATTCGCCATAAGCTGCTCCCCAAAAGAATAATGGAATAATGGAACGATGGAACGATGGAACGATGGAATAATGGGTCTTCAGGAGAAGAACATCTCCCAAACACTCACAACTTATAGATACCAATATTCCAGTTTTCCAAAATTCCATCATTCCAATTTGATGACTTTACATTGGGTAAGGGGTTCCCCATCCAGACCTAATATGGCCCCAACAATCTCGATAGGTTTTGCCGTCCTTCCCGCCGTCCTTCGAAGTACCAGCTCCACTCCCCATTGGGGCGCTTCCCCTGATCTCTCCTTTTTCTCCTTAATCTCCATCTTTTCGATCAAGGGTCGAATGTCCACACTCCTCTTCTTTCCATCTCTCTCCTGATGAACAGAGAGCTCTTTTTCATCTAAAGCCTTTTTAATCTTTGGGATGGCTTCTTCTTTTGAAAGGAGATGATCCAGGGGAATCCAGTAGACCGATGGATGGGGTAAGGAGGAGAGGTGAAAAAAGAGCGGAACCTCGTCAGCTTCCATGACCTCAATTCCTGGCGGTAAAGTTTGATTGAGTCTCTCCATGACTTCAAGAGGAGTGATTTTCCCCTCACACTCCATATCAACGATCTCCGCCAAACTCTCCATTCCAACGGGAAGGGCTGTGGCGAAGATGATTCTGGGCATTGGGTGAAATCCCTCAGAAAAACAAAGGGGAAGGTCAGCCCTCTTTGAAGCGCGATAGAAGAGATGTGCAAGCTCTAAATGACTCAGGAATCGTATCTCTCCCACCTTCCTGAATTTCAATCGAATCTTTTTCTTTGTCCCTTTCTTTCGGATGTCTTTTTTTGCCGTTCTTTCTGGAGCTTTTATTTCTGCTGGATCACTTTCTCTCACGGTGATGGTCTTTGCGTCGCAAATCCCGCACCGATGACAATTCTCTTTCACACAAGGAGGGCTGGTTTTTTCTTCAAGACCTCTCTGATATTCCTCCCAAAGAAATTTTACATCCATCCCTGTTTCGATTAAAGACCATGGGAGGATATCTTTGAACTCCCTTTTTCTGGTGTGGGGATCCATCTCCAGCCCCATCTTCTCAAAGGCTTCTTTCCACAGAGGATAACGGAATTGATCGCTCCAGCCATCGAAGCGGCATCCCAGTCGGAAGGCCTCCACTACGACCCGGGAAAGATTTCGATCCCCCATCGAAAAAATTCCCTCTAAAAAACTGAGATGGGGATCTTGCCATTTAAAGTGGAGATGATTTCTCTTTACCCCATCCCTCAGAAAATTGAGTCTTTCTTTCATCTCCTCTAATGGGATTTGCGACTCCCATTGGAAAGGAGTATGGGGTTTGGGTACGAAAGTAGAAACACTGACATTGATATTGGGATGGTTTTTCTGTCTTGCTCCTAAGGAAGCAATCTTTTGGGTCAAGTCAATGATTCCTCTTAAGTCCTCCTCCTTTTCTGTTGGAAGTCCCATCATGAAATAGAGTTTGATGGTCTTCCAACCTTTTGAAAAGAGATCTGAAACGCCTTGGAAGAGGATACTTTCATCCAGTTCCTTATTGGCCACCCTTCGGAGACGTTCCGTTCCAGCCTCGGGTGCGATCGTAAATCCGGTTTTTCTGACCCGTTTTACCTCCTTTGCCAGATGTCCTACCACACTCTCAATTCTTAATGAGGGGAAAGAGACGGCCACCCTCTTTGATTCAAATTGGTCCATCAGGCCAGAGAGGAGAGGTTCGATGGAAGAATAGTCTCCAGCGCTAAGGGAGAGTAAAGAGAGTTCTTCGTAGCCTGTTTGCTTGAGAGAGGCATTGAGAATATCATGAATCACCTTTGGACTTCTCTCGCGATAGGGCCGGTGGATGAACCCTGCCTCACAGAAACGGCACCCCCTTTTGCAACCCCTTGCGATCTCAATATTGAGGCGGTCATGAACTACCTTCATGTAAGGAACGATCGGGCAGGAGGGGAAAAAGGTTTGATTGAGGTCAGAAACAACTCTTTTACGAATCTTTTGCCCCTCCGTGTGTAAACTGGGGACATAAACTCCTTCCAGTTGAGAGAGGGATTTTAAAAAATCCTCCTTCTTTGCCCTGGCTTCTTTCCCCCTAGCTTCTTTCCATCGAAGTGCGAGATCACAAATCTCGAGGACCACTTCTTCGCCATCTCCGATGACCATCGCATCAAAAAAATCAGCAACCGGCGCTGGATTGAAGGTTAAAGGACCTCCAGCAATGATGAGGGGGGACCTGTCATCCCTGTCTTTTGAGAAAAGAGGAATATTGGAGAGGTCGAGCATATTGAGGACATTGGTGAAGCAGAGTTCATACTGAAGAGAGAAACCAAGAATATCGAATTGATTGAGTGGCGTGGAGGATTCGAGGGAGGAAAGGGGGGTCTCCCTTTCCCTTAGAACCTTCTCCATATCTACCCAGGGAGCAAAAGCCCTTTCGCAGACAATCCCCTTTTTTCCATTGAGGATGTGATAGAGAATCTGAATTCCAAGATGAGACATTCCCACTTCATAGACATCGGGGAAGGCAAGACAGAATTTTAATTTGACCTCGGCAGGGTCTTTTCTGATCGAATGGATCTCCTGACCAAGATACCTGACAGGTTTTGAAACAATGGAAAGAAACTCTTTCAATTCAACACCATCCATTTAAATCCCCCCTTTCTAAAGGGGGCGAGAGGAAAATAAAAAATTAGGGGAAATCTCCCTCACCACTTAACCCATTTAGGTTATTAAAAATACTATAATTTTGCCCAACTGTCAATTTTGAGGGGAAAGTTCAGCAATTCTCGGTGAAAATACAGCGAGATTCTTCAGTCGCTAGGGCTTCCTTCGACTACGCTCAGGACAGGCTCTTCAGAATGACATTACGAAAGTCCCCAGTTGTCATTCTGAGCGAAGCCCTGAACCTAGTATGGTACAGGGCGAAGCGAAGAATCTCAATAGTTTGTGAACTCACCGAGAATTGCTGGGGAAAGTTAAATTGAGTTGACATCTACTTAGAAATTGTGGTATGGAAAAGTAAAAATTGATCCGTGTTCAGGTGGCTTGAAGCCAAAAGGGAACCCCGTGAAAGCCGGGGACGGCCACGCCGCTGTAATCGGGAACGAAACTTGCCAGATCCACTATCCGAAGCCCTGAGACTTCGACGTGAGCTCAGTCGAACGTTTGTCGAAGGGTCAAAGGATGGGAAGGGGCAAGAAGTAGGACGATCCGTAAGCCAGAAAACCTGCCTGAATGCGCTTCACAATATGTCTTCGATGGAGGACTGTGAAGGGTGAGGTAGAAAAAAACCCAGTCTCTCCTACGA
>Ga0315282_10002652_pt1 | contig 32664 bp, 25 predicted proteins | sample YL17G07_20_MG_FD_203693 | JGI IMG/M metagenome (GOLD analysis project Ga0315282, IMG submission 203693) | Sediment microbial communities from Yellowstone Lake, YNP, Wyoming, USA - YL17G07_20 | ecosystem: Environmental > Aquatic > Freshwater > Lake > Sediment | place: USA: Wyoming | collected...
ATGACCCTGGACCGGCACCGATTCTCTCCGTCCCTCGGCAAGGCCGCGCTCGACATCACGAAGAACGCGCCTCCCGGAGACATGGAAGCGAAGCGGAGGCTCGTGTACCGGTGGGTCATGGACAACATCGAGGACCAGCCCTCCATGGACGGCGAGGCCAGCCACATCCTGGAGTCCAGGCGGGGCTCCAGGGCAAGGCTCTTCTATACCCTTCTCCGCATCCTCGGCGACGACCCGAAGCTGGCCGTGATCCAGCCGTTCGGAACGGACGACACGCCTACGGATATGGCCGATCCCAGGGTGCTGAGCGAGCTTGCGGTCCTCGCCGGGGGCCGGTTCGTCGCCTTCGGAATGCGCGGAAGCCCGTACCGCTTCCTCTCCCCGCTCCTTCGGAACCGGCCGGCCTGGGTCCTCGACTCCTCTCCCCGGAATGTCCGGACCGACGCCGGTGCCGTGCCTCTGGACGATCGGCGGATCCAGGGCGAGATCGCGCTCTCGCCGGCCGGTGACGCCACGGCGAAGATGCACGAGATCCTGACCGGCCTCTTTGCGGCCCAATGGCGCGAGGCCACGCGCACGATCCCGAGAGAGGACTGGGAGAGGCGTTTCGAGCAGAATTACCTGGGCGGCGTGCTCCGCGGCGCCTCGCTCAAGCGGCTCGACATCCAAGGCATCGACGACTGGGACCGGCCGATCGACCTGACCTACGAGGCCGGCCTCCCGACGCTCACCCGGCAGCAAGGAGGGATCCTTTACCTTCCTCCCCTGTTTTACCTTCCCCTGAACATCCTCTTCTCGCATCAGTCCGAGCGAAAGCACGATTTCGTCATCCCGGCCCCGCTGGCCAGCGACGTCGAGATCGCCATCACCCTTCCGCCGGGCCATGCGGCCACGGAGCTGCCGCAACCGGTGACCATCGAGAGCCCGTTCGGCACGTTCTCGATGTCGGTCACCGCCTCGGCCGGCCGCATCGTGATACGGCGCGCCGTCCAGGTCCACGCGGGACGGATACCGCTGTCGCGCTACGAGGAGTTCGTCCGGTTCTGCACGCAGGTCGACACCGCGGCCGGAAGGGAGATCCCGATCCGAAAATCGTCTCTCAGACCTCCATGATCTCCTTTTCCTTGGCCTCGATGATCTTGTCCACGTGAGCCACCCCCTCGTCCGTGAGCTCCTGGACCTTTTTCAGCGCCTTCTGGCAGTCGTCCTTCGGAATCTCGCCGTCGTTCTCGCATTGCTTGAGCAGCTCGTTCGAGTCCCTCCGCGCGTTCCGTATCGAGACCTTGGACTCCTCGCCGAGCTTCTTGATGACCTTCACGAACTCGCGGCGCCGCTCCTCGTTGAGCGGCGGGATCGGAATACGGATGAGGTCCCCGTCCACGTGGGGCACGAGCCCCAGGTCCGAGGTATGGATGGACTTCTCGATGGCCGTAATCGCGGTCTTGTCCCATGCCTTCACGAGAAGGAGACGAGGCTCTGGCGCGCTCACCGAGGCCAGCTGGTTCAAGGGGGTCTTGCTGTCGTAATAGTCCACCCGGATGCCGTCCAAGAGGGCCGGGGTAGCCCTTCCGGTGCGGACCCGTGCGAGCTCCTTGCGGAGCGCCTCGAACGCCTTGGCGATATCGTCCTTCATCTGAGCCAATATGTCTTCAATCATGGTCACAGTTCCCGCTTAGATCTGGTGCTTCTCCGAGAGCAGCTTGTTGATCGACGCCTCGTCCGCCGGGGTGAAAATGTACTCGTCGAAGTTCTTGTACTTCACCCAGCGCACGTCGTTCACCATCCTGGGTCGTACATCCTCATCGAGGAGCCGGCAGGCGTAAAGATGAAGGTCCAGAAAGTATTCCTGATATTCGTGCGCGGTGGAGGAAAGAAGGTCGCCCGGCTCCACACGGACGTCGAGCCGGTACATCACTTCCCGCTTGAGCGCCGCTTGGTCGTTCTCCCCTTCCTCGACCCTGCCGCCGGGGAACTCCCACAGGAGCGGCAGAACCGCGCTCGCCCGCCTCTGTGTGATGAGGTATTGCCCGTCCCTCTCGATGATGGCCGCGACCACGCGGATTCGCCGTTTGGCGTGCCCATCGTTCGTCGCTGCTATCGGTTTGGAATCCCCGTTCATGGTCTCATCCCCATCGGCTTCAGAAAGTCATAATCTACCCGAAGAAGCCTGGTGACAGCAACCGGTTTTTTTGTGATAAATCCCCGATGGACATGAAAAAGAAAAGTACAAGCATGATTCAATTCCCCATGATCGATATCCGTTCCACCATCGCGCTCGGACAAGCCATGGCATCCCGCCGTTCGCGTCGATCCTTCAATCGGAATGAGCCGGTCCCGCTATCCTCCTTGGGATTCCTCTTGTGGGCGGCCGGCGGCGTCACCGACCCCGAGGGGCTGCGCTCCGTTCCCTCGGCCGGAGCCACGTACCCTCTCGAGATATTTGCGGCCATCGGAAACGTGACCGATGTCCCGTCAGGGCTCTATCATTACGATCCCGAACAGAACGGTATCGCCCTTCTATCGGCCGGAGACCTCCGTCCCCAGCTGGCCCGGGCGGCCATGGGCCAGTCCATGATCGCGGATGCGGCGCTCACCATCATTCTCGCCGCGAATCATCAGGGGACGGCAGCCCGTTACGGGGATCGTTCGGCGCGCTACATCCACAATGAGGTCGGTCATTCCGGACAGAACATTTATCTTGCCGCAGAGTCCCTCGGCCTGGGCACTTGCGCCGTCGGCGCTTTCCATGATTCCGAGGTAAAAAAGATCCTGGGGGGTTCGGAGGAACCTCTCTATCTGCTGCCCGTTGGGTATCCTAAATAGGGGAGAATCACTTATGCTCGCCGGCAGGGCCGATCTCGCCGGCCTTGTGCTTCCGCCAGTGATCACCGCAATATCCGCCGCCTCGCGGAAAGCGGTTCTTGCTGCATCCGGGGAAGGCGCACTTGGGATAGTTCCGCCGCTTCCCACGGACCGTCTTGCGCACCGCCTTGGCCGGCGCGGTCTTGACCTTCCGGGGCCTGCCGGGCTTCCTGCCGGGCTTCCTGCCGGGCTTCCGGCCGGGCTTGGCCTTGCGGCCCCTTCTCTTCTTCGGCGTCTCGACCAGAGCCGCAGCCGGCCGGCCTCGCCGTCTCGCCGGACCGACCTGGCTGATGGCCACATCAAAAAGGCTGTCCTTCACCGCATTGATGACATTCTGCGCAAATTCGCTCACCAGCTTTTCAATGTTGTTCTTGAGTGTCATTCTCTCCTCCTTGTTTGTTTCCCCTATTTGCACTGAATTTATTGAGCTGGGCGTATGGAATACGAATTAATTATTACATCATATTTATTAATGCAACCTTTTTATTCCAATGAGATGTCATACCGCCCATATGAACATCGAAAATGAAATTCATCCGAATATACAAATGGTATAATTGAATGTCGAAATCCATTTGTGTTTCATCATTTTTCCCCATCGTCGTCGTCCTCCGGACGTGGCAGAATGACCACCCGACGATAGGCGCCGTCGCGTCCGTCGCGAACCCGGAATACGCGCGGTCTCATGACGCCGTTCCATGGATGATGCGGCTCCGGTGCTTTCCGGGGCGGGAGCCATCCATCGTCCGCGCCTGGCCAGGCTTCCCTGCGTAGAAGGGCACGCCATCTCCTTCTGGCGATGATGATGCCGGCCGCAAACCCGCCGATGTGGGCCCACCAGGCCACGCCCCCGACCTCGGTCATGGACGTGCCGAGAAGACCGAGGATCTGCATGAGAAGCCACATGCCGGCGAACAGGAACATCGGAATCTCGATGCCGCCCAGGAAAAACAGGAACGGAATGAATATCCGGACCATGTTGAACGGAAACAGGATCAATGCGGCACCGAGAAGCCCGGCGATGGCGCCGGATGCGCCGATCACGGGAATGGCGGATGCCGGCCGCAGGATCGCTTCGAGAACGGCCGCAATGAGCCCCGAGACGAGGAAAAGATACAGCATGCGCCACCAACCCACCGCCCCTTCGATCACCTTGGCGAAGAACCAGAAAAAGATCACATTCCCGAGGAGATGCCAGATCCCGGCATGAAGGAACATGGAGGTGAACGGAGTGAGGAGCGGCTGAAGCCCCTGATCGGGAATCATGGCCCAGACCCGGGCCGGCATCATGCCCCACATCATGAAGAGCTTCATGAGCGAATGTTCGGGGAGACATGCCTCAAACAGATAAATCCCGCAAAGGACCGCCGTGATCGCATAGGTGCCCCAGGGCCTTCTTGGGGGGTGGGTGTCGATGCCGAGCGGGAGCATGCCGTCCTCCGTGGTATCCAAAATGCAGCTAAATATATATCCTCTTCATGAATATGCACGAATTCTTGTGACGAACCTCCCCGGGGCCCTTTGATGCAGGAATGATGACGAATTGAACGGATGATCAGGCCTCGGCCGGCAGCCGGTTCCGGGCCGGATATGACGTAACGGGATTGACTTCTCCTAGAGGGCCATGGTAACCACTTGCCGGATTTGGACGGGGGGTCGGGAAACAAAAGATTGGCAACCGCTGTTGCCAAAAGGGTTAACAACTCTCAATCCAAGAAAGGGGAATGGAGTCATGGCGACTGCAACGAGCGAGGTCAAGAAGTTCCCGCCGCCCAAGCAATTCGTAGAGAAGGCCCACATCAAGAGCTTCGAGCAGTACAAGGAAATGTACGAGCGCTCGCTCAAGGATCCCGCAGGGTTCTGGGACGAGATGGCCAATGACTTTTTCTGGTTCAAGAAGTGGGACAAGGTCTGCGACTGGAACTACAACATTGATAAAGGTCGCATCAAGATCGAGTGGTTCAAGGGGGCGAAGACCAATATCACGATGAATTGCCTGGACCGCCACCTCGAGAAGAACGGCAACCGCACCGCCCTGCTCTGGGAGGGGAACGAGCCCACCGAGTCCAGGAAGTTCACCTACAGAGAGCTCCACACCGAGGTGTGCAAGTTCGCGAACGTGCTCAAGTCGAAAGGGGTCAAGAAGGGTGATCGCATCTCGATCTTCATGCCCATGGTACCCGAGCTTGCGATCACCATGATGGCCTGCGCGCGCATCGGCGCCATCCACTCCATCGTGTTCGGCGGCTTCAGCGCCGACTCCCTCGCGGACCGCATCGTGGACTCGGCCTGCACGGTCCTGCTCACCACGGACGGCAGCTACCGCGGCAAGAAGCCGGTGCCCCTGAAGAGCACGGCGGACGAGGCCATCAAGAAGGCGGAAGACCGGGGCGTGACCGTGAAGACCTGCATCGTGGTGGAGCGCGTGGGCAAGGGCAAGGGGATCGAGATCGCCATGAAGCCCGGCCGCGACACCTGGTACGGCGAAGAGATGGCCAAGGCCAAGTCCGAGTGCCCGGCCGAGCAGATGGACGCCGAGGACCCGCTCTTCCTCCTCTACACCTCCGGGTCGACCGGAAAGCCCAAGGGGGTGCTCCACACCATCGGCGGGTACATGGTCTTCGTGGCCGTCAGCCACAAGTACATATTCGATTACAAACCCGAGGACGTCTTCTGGTGCACCGCGGACATCGGCTGGGTCACGGGCCACAGCTACATCGTGTACGGACCGCTCTGCAACTGCGCCACCACCATCATGTTCGAAGGCGTGCCGAACTACCCGGAGCCCAACCGGTTCTGGAAGGTGGTCGAGAAGCACAAGGTCAACATCTTCTACACCGCTCCCACCGCGATCCGCGCGATCGCCAAGGAAGGGGACGACTGGGTGACGAAGTGCGACATCTCCTCGCTCCGTCTCCTCGGCACCGTGGGCGAGCCCATCAACCCCGAGGCGTGGATGTGGTACCACCGCATGATCGGCAAGGAGAAATGCCCGATCGTGGACACGTGGTGGCAGACCGAGACCGGCGGCATCCTCATCACCCCGCTCCCCGGCGCATGGCCGACCAAGCCCGGCTCTGCGACCCTCCCGTTCTTCGGCGTGGAGCCGTGCATCCTGAACGACAAGGGGGAGGAGCTGAAGGGGGCTTGCCAGGGGGTCCTCGCCATCAAGCGGCCGTGGCCCGGTACGATGCGCACCGTGTACGGCCAGCATGAGCGGTTCGAGGAGACCTATTTCAAGCTCTTCAAGGGATACTACTTCACCGGCGACGGCGCACGGCGCGACGAGGACGGCTACTACTGGATCACCGGCCGCGTGGACGACGTCATCAACGTGTCCGGACACCGGCTCGGCACGGCCGAGGTCGAGAGCGCGCTCGTGTCCCACAAGGCCGTGGCCGAGGCCGCCGTGGTCGGCTTCCCGCACGAGATCAAGGGCCAGGGCATCTACGCCTACGTCACCTTGAAGATCGGGTTCGAGTACACCGACGCGCTCAAGAAGGAGCTCGTGGCGCACGTGCGCAAGGAGATCGGCCCGATTGCGTCCCCGGATGTGATCCACTGGGCGCCCGGGCTCCCCAAGACCCGGTCCGGCAAGATCATGCGCCGCATCCTCCGCAAGATCGCGGCCAATGAGATGGATCAGATCGGCGACACCTCCACCCTGGCCGATCCGACCGTGGTCGACAACCTCGTCAAGACCCGCTGATCCTTTCCCGACCTCTCCATTTCCCCAGTCCACCCGATCCTTGAATACACCCTCACCCGGAGATGGAAATCGGAACTATTTTTTCTTGGCAGGGGTCTTCTTGGGGGTGCTCTTGGCAGGCGTCTTCTTGGGGGCAGCCTTGGGAGCCGCCTTCTTCGGGGCAGCCTTGGGGGCTTTCTTCTTCGGCGCGGTTTCGGCCTCTTTAGGCGCCGACGGAGAAGCAGCCACCGGAGCCGAGTCCTTCTCGATCGACCCCTTGGGCGCCGTGACGCGGTAGAGGTCCCAGAGCCTGGGAAGCGGGAAACGCTCGAGCCGCGCTCGGAACCCCTCGTCCTTGGTGCGCTTGAGGAACTCGAGAATCGTATCGATGAGCTTCTTGCGCGACCCGAACTTCTCCTTGATCCGCGTCCCCAGCTGGAGGAGCTTGAGCAGGTTGCGGTTCGACACCGACTTGAGCTCCTTCTCGGCATTGACCCGGAGGAGGAAGAGTTCCTCCTTGTCGAACAGCGACTGGAGCTGCTTCACGAGCGCTTCCTTGCCTCCGAATCGATCCTTCACGATTTGCAACGGTGATTTTTTCATGACGAACCCTCCTTGGGGAGGCTTTTCTCCCCTTCTCCGCCAAGGCTGCGGAGGGCTTGGGAATACCAAAAAGCCCGGCCATTATCAATAGATGGTCTTTCCTTTTTTCCGGGAATATCCGGAACGACGCGGTGTTATCTTATTCGAATTGAATTCTTGACATGGAATGCGGAGCCATTAGACTTCCCGCGATATCGACAACCTGGCGAAAAGAGGAGAAAAAATGACCGATGCGCATCCAATGATCGAGGCGGAAGGCTTGAGCAAGTCCTACGACGGCCTCAAGGCCATCGACCGGCTCTCCTTCCAGGTCATGCGGGGTGAGATCCTGGGTTTCCTGGGCCCGAACGGCGCAGGCAAGACCACCACGATGAAAATCCTCACGAGCTACATCGCGCCCAGCGAGGGCCGGGCCCGGGTCAAGGGGTTCGACGTGGTGGAGGAGTCGCTCTCCGTCCGGCGTCACCTGGGCTACCTGCCGGAGAACGCGCCGCTCTATCACGACATGATCGTGAGGGACTACCTGGAGTTCGTGTCCGAGCTTCGCCAGATCCCCATGGAGAACCGGAAGAAGAGCCTGAAGAAGTCCGTGGAGCATTGCGGGCTCGGAGACGTCATGAGCCGGCCCATCGGCGATCTCTCCAAGGGGTTCCGGCAACGGGTCGGGCTGGCCCAGGCCATGATCCACGAGCCCGAGATCCTGATCCTCGACGAGCCCACGAGCGGCCTGGACCCGAACCAGATCGTGGAGATCCGCGAGCTCATCAAGGAGCTCGGCAAGGAGCGCACGGTCATCCTGAGCACGCACAACCTCGGCGAGGTGCAGGTCACCTGCCAGCGCGTCATCATCATCCACAAGGGGAAGATCGTGGCCGACGGCACCCAGGCCGACCTCCAGGCGAGCCAGGGAGGCTACCGGTGCGAGGCGCTCTTCGCGTCCGAGAGGCTCAACCCGGTCGATGCGGAGTCCGCGCTCCGGGCCCTCGAGGGCGTGAAACGCGTGGAGCGGCTTCCCGAAGGCGAGAGCGGCACCGCGGGCTTCCGGATCCTCTCCGAGGCGTCGGGCGACCCGAGGGCCGCCATCTTCAGGAAGGCGGTGGAGAAGGGCTGGATCCTGCTCGAGCTCCGGCGCGAGGCCATGAACCTCGAGCAGATCTTCCGGCAGCTCACGTTGACCGAGGGCAAGGGATCAGAAAAGGAGGCGAAACCGTCATGAAAAGCACACTCGCCATCTGCCGCCGCGACATGGGGTCGTACTTCAACTCGCCGGTGGCGTATATCGTGATCACCGTGTTCCTGCTTTTCGTGGGGGTCCTCTTCTTCGTCCCCTTTTTCTCCATGGGAAAGGCCTCGGCAAGGGAGCTCTTCGGCGTCATTCCGTTCCTCTACATCTTCTTCGTGCCGGCCATCACCATGCGGCTCATCGCCGAGGAGAAGCACACGGGCACCATCGAGGTCCTGAGCACCATGCCGGTCCGGGACGGCGAGGTGATCATCGGCAAGTTCCTGGCCGCGCTCGGCCTCCTTGCGGTGGCGCTCCTGCTCACGATCCCCTACCCCATCGCGATCTCGACCATGGGGAAGCTCGACTGGGGCCCGGTGCTCGGGGGCTACATCGGGCTCATCCTGATGGGGAGCTCGTACCTCTCGATCGGCATCCTGGCGTCGAGCGTCACCAAGAACCAGATCGTGGCGTTCGTGATCGCCCTCTTCCTCTCGATGGCGTTCATGCTCCTCGACCGGTTCCTCTACTTCCTGCCCAGCGCGTTGAGCTCGATCCTGGAGTATTTCAGCCTCTCGTACCATTTCCGGAACATATCGCGCGGCGTGGTCGACTCGAGGGACGTCCTCTTCTTCGTCTCGTTCACGGCCACGGGGCTCCTCCTGTCTCTTTACGCGCTCCAGAGCCGGCGGTGGAGGTGATTCATGAAGACGGTCAGCCAGATTCGACGTGAGTCGCTCGTGTTCATCCTCGTCCTGATCGCGATTTTCGTGGTCCTGAACATTCTCGCCATCAAGGTCTTCGGTCGATGGGACCTCACCGAAAGCAAGGTCCACTCCCTCTCGAGCGGATCGATCCATCTCATCAAGGGCCTGAAGGACCGCCTCACCGTGAAGGCCTACTTCACCGAGGACCTGCCGCCCCCGTTCAACGCGCACGCCCGGTATGTCCGGGACATCCTCGAGGAGTACCAGGCGAACGCGGGCGGCAAGATGGTGCTCGAGTTCATCGACCCGACGAACAAGGAGGACCTCGAGAAGGAGGCCCAGCAGTTCGGCATCCAGAAGGTGGGGCACCGGGTCATCAACAAGGATCAGAGCGAGGTGAAGCTCGGCTACCGCGGCATCGCCTTCACTTACGGCGCCAAGACCCTCTCGATCCCGGCGGTCCAGGACACCATGGGCCTCGAGTACGAGATCACCACGGTCCTGAAGCAGCTCGTGGGCGAGAAGAAGACCATCGGCGTTCTCGTGGGACACGGCGAGCCCAAGATCGAGGTGCCGCCCGAGCAGTACCAGATGATGATGCAGCAACATCAGGAGCCGCCCAAGGGCGCCATGAGCATCCTCCGAGAGGCGTTGCCGCAGTACAACTTCAAGGAGATCGATCTCCAGAAGGGGGAGAAGGACCTCCCCCCCGACATCAGCGCCCTCCTGGTGGCCGGAACGCTGGAGCCGATCCCGGAGATCGAGCGGTTCAAGATCGACCAGTATCTCATGAAAGGGGGCTCGGTCGCCTTCTTCGTGGACGGCGTGCACGTGGAGATCAAGGACCCGCCCATGCAGGGCATGCCGCCCAGCTTCGAGGCCAAGATGAACGAGACCGGGCTGCGCGATCAGCTTCTCGCATACGGGGTCAAGCTCGGTTCGGACCTGGTCCTGGACATGCGGGCGAACCTCTTCCCAACGATGTGCCCGCCCGTGCCCATGCCGATCCCCATGCGCTACCCCGGCTGGCCCGTGGCGACCGATCTCCCGGTCTCGAACCCGGTCACGTTCCGGCTCCCCATGGTGACCCTGCCGTGGACGTCGTCCGTGGAGCTCACGGACAAGGCGCTCCTGCCCGGCACCGGGGTCCAGGCCGAGGTGATTGCGCGATCGAGCGATCACAGCTGGCGGCTCACCTCCGATTTCGTGGTCGACCCGTGCAAGCTCGGCGAGCCGCAGATGTTCCAGAGCGGCGTGGGCCTGGCGGCCACGCTCAACGGGAACTTCGTGAGCGCCTGGGCCGGCAAGGAGCCCCCCAAGGCGATCGACGAGGCCAAGGCCGAGGGGCAGCCGCCGAAGAAGATCGACAAGGCTGAGAAACCGGGTCGCCTGATCGTGGTGGGCACGAGCTGGGCGCCCACGGACGGCATCATGAGCTACCTCACGCGGATCGAGCGGTCGGATCGGGTCTCCAACCTCGCGTTCATGGCCAACGCCATGGACTGGATGACCCAGGACGAGGACCTCATCGCGGTCCGGGCCAAAGGAATCGAGGAGCCGCCGCTCGATAGCGTCGAAGAATCGAAACGCCTGTCGATGAAGTACGGGCTCATCGTGGGCATCCCGATGATCTTCATCCTCTTTGGCATCCTCCGGTGGCGGTTCCGCGTGGCCCGCCACGCGAGGCTCAAATCGGAGTGAAACCATGAAGCGGATTGGAATTGCCCTCATCATCCTGGTGGTTCTCGTCATCGCCATCGCCCTGGCCTACCGTCCGGAGAAGCCGCCCGCCGAGACGCCGGTTTTGCCGTCGCTCAAGGCGGCCGATATCCAGAAGATCGAAATCTCCAGAAAGGACGGCGTGGGCAAGGACGCCAAGGTCGTCGAGGTGACCCTCGAGAAGAAGGGGGCCGAGTGGCGGGTCACCAGGCCCGTGGATTACCGGGCCAACCCCCAGACCGCCGAGAACATGGCCGAGAAGCTCGCCGGCCTCACACCGGTCGACGTGGTGGCGCAGAGCTCGGCTCTGCATCAGGACTTCGAGATCACGAAGGATCTGGCCGTGAGCGTCAAGGGGTATGTCGGCGGCGAGAAGAAGGTCGACCTCCTGCTCGGGTCGATGCGGAACGGCCACACCTTCGCGCGCCTGCCCGACCAGGACAAGGTGTTCCGGCTGCGCGGCTCGATCCGATCGGATTTCACGTCGCCGATCTCGAACCTGCGCGACAAGACCATGCTGAAGCTTCCCGATGACCGGATCGATCGCGTGACCTTCACGAACGAGAACGGCACGCTCGCGCTCGCCAGGGGCAAGGGGGGCTGGGCGCCGGTCGGAGCCGTGATCAAGAACTTCAACTACAAGAAGTTCGAGTCGCTCGTGAAGTCGTTGGCCGAGCTCAGCACGCACGACTTCGCGGATGAGGCGGTCCCGCCCGAGACCTCGGGACTGGGCGACCAGGCGTCCAAGGTGGTGATCCACGTGGCGGCCGAGCCCAAAGGGGACGCCGGGCCGCAAGGGCCGGGCGAGGAACACACGATCTTCATCGGCGCCGAGAAGGAGAAAGGGGCCGACTCCTACGTCCGGGTGGACCAGAACCCGCAGATCTTCCTCCTCGCCAAGTACAACGTGATCCGGTTCAAGCCCAAGGCCGACGACTATGCGAGAACCGACGAGCAGATGAAGAAGGAGACCGAGGCAGCGGCCAAGGCCGCGGCCGGCGATCTCATGGGCCAGCCGGGCCAGGACCCCTCGAAGCAAGGGGAGTACATCCTTCCGCAGTACCGCCAGGAGATCGAGAATCTCAAGAAGGCGGGAAAACTGTAACCCTCGCCCCGAAACCGTCAGAGCCCTCACCCCCGACCCCTCTCCCAAATTTGGGAGAGGGGAGAATGAAAACAGGGATCCACAGGGAAGGGGTGAGGGCCTTTCATATCTCGTCTTTGGGCGGCGGCGGAAGCACCACTTTGGGCTTCGCGCCGTACACGCGCTCGTAGATGCCGGGGTACTGGTCCTTGCCGCCGAGCAGGAGGCCGATCAGGGGCATCTTGTCCCGGCCGAGGCGGCTCATCTCGGCCGAAATCCGACGGATATCCCACTGCGCGTGTCCGTCCTCCCGGAGCCTCGAGACATGGTAGAGCTCGCGCGCGTTCAGGGTCATGAGGACCCGTCGGCGATGGGCGTTCAGAAGCGCATACGGCGCCGCGTCCGGACACAGCTCGCCGATCCTGCGTCCGAGCTCCGAGGCGCGGCTCGCAGCCTCCCGGAGGATGCCGTCCAGGCCGTTCTCCCTGAGCACGGGTGGAACCGTGACGCCGAGGCCCGGGTCGTACGGGCCCGAGGTGATGGTCGCGATCCGGTGCCTTTTCAGCTGCCCGAACGCGGCCGAGGAAAGCACGATGTCGAAGGTGAGGTGAACGTGCTCGAACTCGCGGAGCACCGCGTCGTAGAGCTCGAGCCGTCTCGAACCTTCCTCGAACAGGCGACGGAGATCGGCGTCGATCATCCGTTCCGTTATCTCCCGGGCTTGCGCAAACGGAATGCCCTCAAGGGTCACGAGCAGGGCCGCGGCGATCTGGCGGTCCGCATCCGGCGTGAAATCGACGAGCGAGACATCGGCGGAGCTGGAATGGGAAACCGAGGCCGATTCCAGCGCATGACGAGACAGCTTCTTCAGCTCGGAATAGGTCTCCCGATCGAACGGCGACGCCTCGACGAAGAGGACGAGGCTGGGCGCGACCTTGACCGCGGTCTCGTAGAGCCTTCGTCCCATCTCGCGCACCTCGGCGAGCGGGTGGGCCGCAAAGCGCCGGATCACGAGCTCGATGTTCCTCGCGTTCACGGTGAGCCCGAGCTGGCCCTCGGCCGCGAGCGGCATCAGGTACCGCGCGTCCTCCTTGGCCCACCCCTCGATGGTGCGGCGCCCCATGGCGGTCTTCTGGAGGTCCGGGTGCTTCTTCCGCTGGTACTCGAGGAGCACAGCGTTCGCCTCGTCGTACCGGGACGAGAGAAACGCGATGTGATCCCGGAAGTCCTTCTCGATCCCGGTTCCCCGGATCTCCTCGGGCACGACGAAGTCGGCGGAGAGCGTGATGTAGCGCTGCGACTTCTCGGTGAAGGAGCAGAGCCGATGCGCCTCCAGGCTCTCGATCGCGAGCCGGGACAGGCCGATCACGTCGTAGTTGAAGACCGCGTGCTCGGCCACCGAATGGTGGCCCATCTCGAAGATGATGGTTCGGTTCGATTTGCGCGCCTTCTCGACCTCGGCCACGGCCCGGGCCCGAAGCTCGTCGACGGGCCTGGGGTCGCGGCTGATGCGCGCGTACGCAGCCGAGACCGGCTCGGGCGTGAGGAGCGCCTCGTCGACCCCCCTGGCCCGCGCATCCTCGATCACTGAAATGTCCAGGTTGTATCCCGACAGGATGATCTTCATGGGCGTATCGTGAACTCCCAGGCGCAGAAGGCGTCCGGGGCGAGCGCGTCGGGCGGGCACTCGATGCACCGGGTCTCGATGCGCGGATCGACGGCCTTGGCGAACCCGGTGTACTCCACGAGCCCCACGGGCTTGCACGGGAAATCCGGCATCCCCTTGCGCCGCCGGGCCGACTGGACCCGGCAGTCGACCATGCGGAACACGAGCTTGTCCGGCGCTACCCGCTCGGCCTTCTGGCGGTTCAATCTCGCGTAGAGCCTGAAGTTCAGCGCCTCCTCCAGCGCGTCGAGCCCCCCCCGGTCCGGCAGGCCCAGGAGCTCCTTGATCCGCTGCGCCTCGATTGCGGTGAAGCGGCCCCACGCCTCGGCGTCGAGCTCCATGGCCGCCTCGAGGCCGAAGTGTGCCTCCACGGCCTGGAACCAGAGCCCGTCGTGCGCAAGCCAGTTCTTGGCCCAGTTGTCCAGGAGCTCCTTGAGCTTCTCGTGATCGAGGTCGTCGATGGTGCGGAAGGTCTTCATCGGCCGCCGGTCACTTGGACGGCTTGGGAAGCACCTCGGCGAAGGTCTCGTCGTTCATGAGCTTCCCTTGCGCGATGAGCTGGCGGTACTTGATGAAGTCCACGGTGTCCTTGCCCGTGGCCTTCTTGTTGTTGAACGCCGTGAAGCCGAGGAACGCGTCGACCCCCATGTTGGCCGCGAGCCAGTGCCGGTTCGGCAGCTTGGACTGGTCCCAGAAGAACTTCTTCTTGGCCCGGATGCCGTCGATCGACTTGATGAGGCAGCCCGGGAACAGGTTCGCGAAGGTCCAGACCACCTTGTCGACCTCCTTGTCGAGGAGCGAGAAGTCCACCTTGGACTGCTTCACGAGCTCCTTGGCCTTCTGCGCCTGGTCGCCGGTCTTGAACTCGCCGTACACGATCTCGCCGTCGTCCACGTACTTGTCTGTGACCACGAGCGGGTTCCGGATGAACGTGTCGCCCGACTTGAGCACCGGCACCGCCTTGGAGATGAGCCCCTTGTGCTTCATCTTGTAGGCCGACCACATCTCGCACGAGATGCAGTTCCACATGGCGTCCTCCATGGAGAGGAACCACGGCAGGAAGTCGGTGGACCCGCCGTCCGGCGCCGAGCCGTGCCTCGGCCCGGCCTGGCCGTAGATCGCCATGTCGGACGAGATCGCGAGGTCGCACGCCATGCCGATCTCCTGGCCGCCGGCGACCCGCATGCCGTTCACGCGGCAGATGACGGGCTTCTTGCAGTTCAGGATGGCGTCCACCATGGCGTTGAAGAGGTCCATGTACTCGCCGTACTCGTTCGGCCGCTGGCTGTAGTACTCGGCGTACTCCTTGGTGTTGCCGCCGGTGCAGAACGCGTTCTCGCCGGCGCCGGTGAAGACCGCCGCCACGATGCTGCGGTCGCTCGACGCGCGCTGGAACCCGGCGATGACCCCCTTCACCATCTCGGTGGTGTAGGAGTTGAACTGCTTCGGGTTGTTGAGCGTGATCCAGGCCGTGTAGAGCCCCTCGATCGGGCTTCCCTTGGGGTCGGTCAACGGCCGCTTCTCGAACACGGTGCAGGGGGGCGAGTCCATGCTTCCCCAGAACTCCTCCCCTTTCAGGCTGTGATCCTTGATCTCGTGGTCTCGGTGTATCCATTCCAGGCTCATGGGTCTCCTCCTTGTGGCGTCTCTCAGAAGTCCGGGGTCAGCACCACGCGGCGCGCCGGCGACCCCTTCTCATGGATTTCGTTGAATGTCTCTACGATCGTGCTCATGGGCCGGGTCTCAAGGAAGGGCGTGATCTTGATCTTGCCTTTCAGGACCATGTCGAGCACCACCGGGTAGTGCTCTGGCAGGCAGCCCCAGGTGCCGATGATCTCGGCGTCGAACGCCATGAGCCGCGAGATCATGTACTGGCTCTTGGCCATGCCGTAGCCGATGACGATGAGCTTCCCCACGAACGAGAGGAGCGAGAGCCCGATCTCCTGGCCCGGCGCAGAGCCCGTGGCCTCGAAAATCTTCCATCCGTAGGAGGGAGCGCCCCGTTTCTTCATGATCTGCTTCCACTCCTCCTGCACGTCCTTGGCGGCCTTGCCCCTGGAGTTGATGACGTCGCTCGCGCCATGCTGGAGCGCCCGCTTCAGCCGCTCGTCGTCGATGTCGATGCCGACGACGTTGCTCGCGCCGAGCGCAGCCGCCACCTGGGTCATGTACGATCCCACGCCGCCGGCCGCGCCGATGACGACGACGTTGTCCCCGGGCCCGAGGCTCGCGCGCTTCGCGGCCTGGTACGGCGTGGTGCCGGCGTCCGCCACCACCGCGAGGTGCTCGAGCGGAACGTCGCCGCGGTTCTTCACCTCGCAGAGATCGATGCTCGGCACCGGGATGTGGCTCGAGAACCCGCCGTAGATGCCGATGGAGTTGCCGGGCATCTTCTGATCGAGGCAGCGGTTGCCGCGGCCGGTCTTGCAGATCCAGCACTGGCGGCACGGCATGACCGCCGGGATGATCACCTCTTTCCCGAGCCACTTCTCGTCGCCTGCCACCACCTTGCCGCTGATCTCGTGCCCCAGGGTCAGGGGCGGCTTCACCACGGTGGGCACGCCGTCGAAGAAGTAGCCGAGGTCGGTGTGGCACACGCCGCAGCCCGCCACCTCCACGAGAACCTCGCCGGGCTTCAGGTCCGGGACCGGGATCTCGGTCTTCTTGATCTCGCCGGGCTGCACATCGCCGGTCTTGGGATCCTTGATCCAGGGTTTCGTCATCTGCCAGGTCTTGATGGTCTTGGGTATGCTCACGGCCTCCTCCTTTGGTTTTGGCACTTGGGAAGACAGAACATTCTTTTACTTGGCTTCTCTCTCGGTGACAAGACAGGATGCACTCCGATAGATGTATCCAAATAGTTGACATGTAGGATAATTTATTACATTATGGAGTCATGAAGAGAAAAAGCATACCCGGACATCTTTGGGTCGTTCTCGTCGTCGTGTTTTCACTCGTGAATTCGGTCGGTTACTCCTGGACCGAGTCAAGGCTCGCTTCGGTCGAAAATCTGCTCACCGTGAACACGGACCACAAGACCGGCGAGCTTGTCCTGAAAGCCAGGTTCGAGGTGGCCGGAGGCCAGTTCCACGGGTTCAGCATGGCGCCGGTCCAAGGCGGCGCGCTCGTGCAGGCCGAATCCTATGCCGAGAAGGACGACGGCACCCGCTACGGTCTCTCAATCACCGAAGGCCGCGACAGCCTCTTGAGCGTGCTCCTCGAGAAGAACAAGGGGGTGGCCAAGGGTGCGGTAATCATGGTCCTCAAGTACCGGATGGACCTCGAGGCAGCCGGCGCCCTGCAAACCAAAGACAATGCCCGATGGCTCGACTGGACCGCGCCGGTCTGGGACCTGGGCATGGATTCCATGAGCCTCGTCCTCTCCTTTGCCGGCAACGGCGAGCCGCCCTACAGCCCGGAGCCGATTCCCGAGCTCCAGGCCGACCGGAACGCGGACGGCGCGCTCCGCTTCATCAAGTACCGGCCCACCCGCTACTATTCCCTGCACGTGCCCTTCCGGCTCTCCGGCGCTTTGGAAGCCCAGCCCACAGCCGCAGTGTCTCTTCCCAAGGCCGGGAAGGGGTCTCCGCAGACCGCGTCCGCATCTGTTTCCGAGGAGCCTGCTTTGGGCCTGGGATCCCTGATCGCCGGCGCGCTCCCCCTGGTGCTCATCCCGCTTCTGGGCGGGCTCATCGGATTCCAGCTGATCATGAGGAAGCGGCGCTGGATCCAGTCGATGCACGCCCTGTCCGGCTCGAGCGTGCACCACGTGCTGGTGCCGAGCCTGGGGACCAGGGGAAGAATGCTCGTCTCCCTGGTGCTGCTCGTCTCGGCCGTGCTGGTGCAGGTGCTGGCCTCGGCCGCGGCAGGGGTGCTGCCGCTCGCCGTGATCCCGGCTCTCTGGATGACCGTGCTGCCCTACGAATTCGATCTCAGGATCCAGGGTGGCTCCTGGCGGCCGCTTCTGCCTGAGGAGAAGAAAAGGCTCTCGGTCGAGCTTCGTAAATATCGCCGTCACAGGCTCTGCCTCCTGGATCTCTCCCATGCCGCAGGCAAGCTCGCCTTTGTGCTCGGAATGGTCGGGTTGGGGATCCTCGTGACCCTCATCCGGTCCTTCTCGGGCCGGACCGCGTTCATCTTCGGCCTCGACGTCATGCTTCTCGCCGTGCCGGTCTGGTTCTGCGGCTCCAGGGAGGAGCTCCCGCCGGATCCGCTCCTCTCGAGGTTCGAGGCGCTGGAAAAACTGTCCGGCCGGATCCGGCGCATGCTCAAGCGACGTTTCCCGGGAACCACGCTGGTGATGTGGGCCCGTTACGTGTCGGGACGGGAGCTGCCGGTCGAGGTCAGGCTCAGGCTCGACCCCTTGCCGCCGGATCTCCGCGGCATCGAAATGGCGGCCGAGGTGATCCGGCGCAATGCGAAGATATCGATGAGCGGCGCGGTCATCCTGAGGGTGACGCCGAACACCGAGCTTGCGGAGAGCCTCGCCACATCCCCGCTCGCGTCCGATGCGCTCCTCACGCCGGACCTGGAGGAGGAGATCATCATCCTTCGCGGCCGCCGGTCGCGCGATCCGTGGCTCAAGCCGCTCGCATCCGCGTTCGAGATCGTCAGCGCAACGGAGCCCCCCTAGCCCCCCAAGTCTGGGGGGAACTGCATTAGCCCCCCTAACCCCCCAATACTGGGGGGAATTAATTAGGAATTATGAAGGGCTTTGCGAATGCTTGAGAGCACTGTTTCGATGTCTGTAAGGATTTCGTCATTCCGGAAACGAATCACTCGATAACCGTAAGCTTCGAGATGTCTTGTCCGTTCAATATCATTTTCCACCTGATCCTGATGAATCGGGCCATCCACTTCGATGATCAACCGCTTTGATGGACAGCAGAAATCGACCACGATTTGTCCCAGCGGGTGTTGCGCACGGAATCGATATCCATGCAATTGTTTCCCCATGAGCCGTTGCCACAACAGAGCTTCAGCAGGCGTCATGGCATGACGCATCTTTCTTGCCGCCTGCTCCACTTCCACAGTGGTTCCCCGAATTCTTTTCTTTTTCTGATCCATCTCATCCCCCCCCAGTATTGGGGGGTCGGGGGGGCCTTTCCTACTTCATGACCTCCCGCATGATCTCCACGGCCTCGAGGATGTCCTTCTCGCTCACATCCATATGCGTGGTGCCGCGGACGCGGTGGGCGGAGAGAATGTTGACGAGCACGCCGTGCTTCCTGAGCTCCTCCTGGAACGCGGCGGCCGGGATGCGGTCGGGCAGGTTGAACCCGAAGATGTTGCTTTCGACCTTGGCCGCGTCGATGTCGATCCCCTGGATCTCGGCGAGCTTCTCGGCAAAGAGCCTGGCCAGGCGATGGTCCTCGGCAAGCCTGTCGATGTTGTGCTCGAGCGCATAGAGCCCGGCCGCGGCCAGGATGCCGGCCTGCCGCATGCCTCCGCCGAGCATCTTGCGCCACCGCCGGCACTCGTGGATGAACGCCGCCGGGCCGCAGAGCACCGAGCCTGCCGGAGCGCCGAGCCCCTTGGAGAAGCAGAAGCTCACCGAGTCGAACCCCTTGGCAAGCCTTTTCGCCGGAACGCCGGACGCCACCTGGGCGTTGAAGATGCGCGCGCCGTCCAAATGCGCCCTCAAGCCCAGCTCGTGCGCAACGGCCACGACGCGGTCCACCTCGTCCTGGGGCCACACGCGTCCTCCCGCCCGGTTCATGGTGTTCTCCACGCACACGAGCCTGGTGCGCGGGAAATGGAAGTGCTGCGGCTTCACGGCCTCGCCGAGGTCCGATGCCTTGAAGAGCCCGCCTCCGGGCAGCGGGAAGAACTGCACACCCGCAATCGCGGGTCCGGCCCCGGTCTCGTAGAAGAAGCTGTGCGCCCCCTCGCCGCAGAGCACCTCGTCCCCGCGCTGGCAGTGCCCCATGATCGCGACCTGGTTGGCCATGGTGCCGCTCGGCACGAACAGCCCGGCCTCCTGGCCCACGATCGCGGCCGAGGTCTCCTCGAGCCGGTTCACGGTCGGGTCCTCGTGGTACACGTCGTCGCCGAGCTCGGCCTTGATCATGGCCTCGAGCATGGCTTGGGTCGGCTTGGTCACGGTGTCGGAACGGATGTCGATGATCTTCGTTGCGGTTTTCATGCCCTGGATATTACGGGCACGGTCATCGGCTTGACAAGGAAAAGTACCTCACCCCGGCCTTCGGCCACCCCTCTCCATAATATGGCTATCTTTTAGTCACATTTTTCTCTGCACGATTCAGAAAGGAATTATAGGAAGAGATTAGGGAAAACAGCCCAGGAGAGTAGCGAGGAGGCATCAGAATGGAAGTTCCAATAGACCACAAGTGGTGGGCGAAGGAAGTGTTCGGGAGGAGCACCTTGGGAGACCGCAGACGGACGAATCGATTGGTCGACTATGCAGCACGACAGGCGGCGAAATCATCATCGTCGACGCATGCGGTGTGCGAAGGGGACAGTGCGGCAGCAGAGGGAGCTTACCGTTTGCTTCGAAACCCGGAAGTGAAGCCGGAGGCCATGGCCGAAAGCGGCTATGGGTTGACGGTGAGATTGTGCGGGGAGGCGGATGTCGTGTTGGCAATCCAGGACTCGACGACGATGGCCTATGGTCATAGCGTGAGTGAGGAACTGGGAGATTTGGGGGGAAAATCCTGGAGCAAGAAACGGGGGTACTGGGTGCATTCGACCTTGGCGTTGGACGGGCAGGATGGGGAAGTACTAGGGCTGTTGGACCAACATTGGTGGGTTCGGCGTAGTCGGCGAAAGCGGCGAGGGGAAAACAAATCGATGCCGTATGAGCAGAAGGAGAGCTTCAAGTGGCAGCGAGCGGTGGAGGCGGTGGCGAAACGGATGACCCGGATGGAGAAGGTGGTGATGGTGGGGGACCGGGAAGCGGATGTTCATGAGTATCTGGAGTTCATGGATCGAGGGGGATACCGGTATGTGGTGCGAGCGGAGCGGAATCGACGGGTTCAGTCCGAAGCAGGGTATTTATGGGAGACGGTGGAATCGCAGGCCGTGGCATTTCGGAGAGAAGTGACGATCCCGCAGAAAGGGGGTCGTCCCGAGCGCTTGGCGGAGGTGGAAGTGCGGTTCTGCGAGGTGGAGCTGCGGCCTCCCGTGAAGCATGCTCACCGGGGGTCGATGAGGCTGTGGGCCGTGCTCTTGAAGGAAATGGAGACGAAGGGGGGGCTGGGAGAAGGTTTGGAGTGGATGCTGTTGACCAGTGAGAAGATAGACACCGAGGAGAGAGCATGGCAGGTCGTGACGTGGTATCGGCGGCGATGGGCGATTGAAGATTTTCACAAGGCATGGAAGACGGGATGCGGAGCAGAAGCGCGACGATTTCACAAACCGGAGACGATGAGGCGGGTCCTGACCATTTTGGCCTTCGTCGCCGCACGGCTGCTCCAATTGCGGCACCTGTCGTTAAACGAACCCGAAGCGCCATGCGACCGAGTGCTGACAAAGGAGCAATGGGTTTGCCTGGTTGTCTTGAGCAAGGAAGGACGTGGGCGTCCCTTGCCTGACAGCGTTCCGTCAATTCGGTGGGCGGTGGAGCACATTGCGCAGTTGGGGGGATGGATCAAGAGCAAGCAGACCATGGCGATTGGCTGGCAGACTCTTTGGAAAGGTTGGCAAAGGCTGGATGAGCGGGTCATAGGCTTCCTCGCTGCTCAGGAAATGGCTCATGCATGCAAGGTGTGAAACTGTGATCAAAAGACAGCCATAATATGGAGAGGGGGCTGGGGGGTGAGGTCATGAAGAGGGGTCGGCTTCCGGTAATCCCATCGCTTGCGCAGCAGGAAGCCCGCGATCGAGAACGCGATGCCGATGAGCGCGCCTGCAAGCACGTCCAGGGGAAAGTGCGCGCCGAGAAAGATCCTCGACAGGCCCACCAGCACGGCCAGGGCCAGGGCCGGAACCGCGAGCACCGGATACAAGAGGGCCGTGTACGTGGCTGCGCCGAACGCGGCCTGGGTATGACCCGACGGGAATGACTTGTCATAGAGCTGTTCCCCGGGCATGCGCACCGGCTCGCCCGGGGGCTCCGTTGATGCGGCGAAGTGTCGCGCCGGCCGATCGCGGTCCACGGCCCACTTGATTGCCTCCACGGCCAGGGCGCCCACCGAGACGGACAGCACCATGGCCAGGATATGTTCCCGCAGCCGGGCCCGGTCGAACAACGCCATGGGCACGAGCAGGAGCAGGGCGAGCACAGCCCCGTGGCCCGCATAGGTGGCGATCGAGAAGAACGCGTCCGTGCCCGGCCCGCCCGCGTGGTTCACGGCAAGGAAGATCCGTTCGTCGAGATGGATGAGCCAGTTCATCGCGTCCTCGGCAGCCATGCCACCGGATTCGAGAGAGCCCGGACCGGCATCAGCGCTGGTCCGTCGCCGCCTCGGCCAGGCCGAGCCACACACCGCATCCGTGGCCCTTATCGATGTACCGCGCATCCTCCAGGTCGCAGATCGATTCCCATCGCATCAGCTTCACCAGCGGCAATCCATCGTACCATTCATCCGGATCCTTCAAGGTCTTGGCCATCTCCTTCTTGAAATCCTGGGCCTTCAGGGCTGTGAGCAGCGGATAACGGTCATCGTGCCCTGGCACATACCATGCGAAGGTTCCCACGATGATTTCATACCGCGAGACGGCTCCCTTGATCGGAGGTATCTTCTTTTCCTTGCTCAGATCTTTCCTGATTCCCTTGATCTTGTCCCAGAAGTTCTTGTTGTTGTGGACGGCCTTGAACTCGATGGCGACCCCGCGGGAATCGTCCTGTTTCTGGATCCAGAGATCGACGCTCTTGTATTCGCATGCGATCCACCAGTCCGGCGTTCTCGCCGGACCGCCGCCTATCCCGTACTTCTCTCTTTTTTGATCGAGCAGGGCGGCCGATTCCATCTGGAACCAGTGCTCGTTGGCCACCATCACGGCGAGCGAGCGCACCTGCTCCGCGCGACTCCGGAAATGGCTCACCAGGTCATCGAAGAAGGCATTCATGTGCTCGGGTGTCATCGCTTCCTCCCTTTGCGTCTCGATGATACCACATCACCGTATCCCATAACGAGAACAGTGCGACCGCGGAAACGAGCGATGGCGTGAGGGCCATCCGTAATCCTCGCCGCAGCTTACGAGAGAAGCCATGACGAGGCAGAACGATCTGCTTCTATTGTAATAATACATTGCAATCTTCCAAGAGTGATGTATTATTGCATCATGAAACCTGCCTATGTGTCCCGGCTCATGCAGCCACCGGATCGGTCCTTCTTCCTGCTCGGCCCTCGCGGCACGGGCAAGAGCACCTGGCTTCGCTGCCAGTTCCCAACGTCCCTCTATCTCGACCTGCTCGACGGGTCGCTCTTCCTGGAGCTGTCTCAGGCGCCGAATCGTCTCGAGGCCATGGCCGCGAGACTTGAATCCGAGGCCTGGATCGTGATTGACGAGATCCAGAAGACGCCCGCCCTCCTGGACGAGGCCCATCGACTCATGGAATCCCGGGGCCTTCGATTCGCCCTGTGCGGGTCGTCGGCGCGCAAGATAAGGCGGGGCGGGGTGAACCTGCTGGCCGGCCGGGCGATCACGATCCACATGGAGCCCTTCGTGTCCGCCGAGCTCCAGGAAGGCTTCGACCTCGATACCCATCTCGAATGGGGCTCGCTGCCCTTCGTCGTCTTGGACCCGAAGAATGCGGCCGAAATCCTTTCCGCGTATGTCGACACCTATCTCCGGGAGGAGATCCGCGAGGAGGGGGTCGTGCGCAAGGTGCCTCCGTTCCTCCGCTTCCTGGGCATCGCCGGCCGCCTGAACGGCCAGGCCGTCAACAGCCGGAACATCTCCCGAGAGGCCGCCGTGCCGCGCAGCAGCGTGGACACCTATTTCTCCATCCTGACGGACACGCTGGTCGGGTATTTCCTGCCGGCCTGGCAGCCCAGGCTCAAGGTGCGGGAGGCCAGCCACCCCAAGTTCTACTGGTTCGACACCGGGGCGGCCAGGGCCGCGGCCGGGCTCCTCGGCGAGCCGCCGGACCGGCTCTGGAAAGGGGCCGCTCTCGAGACCCTGATCTTCCACGAGATGCGCGTGTACAACGAGACGAGCAGGAAGCATCGGCCCATCGCGTTCTACCGGACGGCATCCGGCGCCGAGATCGACTTTGTCATCGAGACGCAAAAAGCGAGATCGGACGCACCGCCGGCCGTGGTGTGCGTGGAGGTCAAGCTGTCGGAGCGGTGGGACCACCGCTGGGAGCGCGCCATGCGGGACCTCGCAGCGAATCCCGCTCTCCACGTGGACCGCATGATCGGCGTCTACACCGGACCGAGGAGCTACCGCTTCGACAACGTCGACGTGCTTCCCGCGACCGAGTTCCTCAAGGCGCTTCACCGGGGAGAGGTCTTCTAGGAGAAGGGTTATAGGGTGAGGGCCACGCCCCCCTCCCAGCCTCCACCCGTGAGGGAGAGGTGCTTCCCTCCTCGCCCCGCGATGCGGCGAAAAGAGTTGAAGAGGCAACGCGCCGGACGTATTTCATGTTCATGCCGGTTCTTCCAAAGGCCATTCTCTGCTGGAGCTCGGGAAAGGACAGCGCATTCGCGCTTCATGTCGTCCGATCGGCCGGCGAAGCCGAGGTGGTCGGGCTCCTCACCACCGTGACCCGGCCCTACGACCGGGTGTCCATGCACGGAGTCCGGGAGGAGCTTCTCGATCGACAGGCCGAGGAGCTGGGCCTGGCGTGCGTCAAGATCGACATCCCATCGCCCTGCTCCAACGAATTCTACGATCAGGAGATGACCCGGGCGCTCCTCGGCTTCAAGGCCCAGGGGGTCACCCGGGTCGTGTTCGGGGACATCTTTCTCGAAGACATCCGGAAATACCGCGAGGCCCGGCTGGCCGAGGTGGGCCTCGAGGCGGTCTTCCCGCTCTGGATGCGGAACACGGCCGAGCTGGCGCGCGACATGCTCGCAATCGGCTTTCAAGCCGTCGTCACCTGCGTGGACTCCAGCAAGCTCGATTGCTCGTTCGCCGGACGATTGTTCGACGAGCGCTTGCTGGCCTCCTTGCCCGCCGGCGTGGATCCCTGCGGAGAGAACGGCGAGTTCCATACGTTTGTCCACGCAGGGCCCATGTTCCGAAGGCCGATCAGCGTGGTTGCCGGAGAGGTGGTTGAACGAGAGGGATATATATTTTCCGACCTCACCCCCCTGCCCCCTCTCCATGACATGGAGAGGGGTGGCCGGAGGCCGGGGTGAGGTGATGGGGTGAGGGCCTGATTGACAAACGAGCGCGCCTTGGTACTCTAGCGCCCGGTTTCAGGCTCCGGCCAACGTAGCTCAGCCGGCAGAGCAGCTGATTCGTAATCAGGGAATGAGGAGAAAATCGCGATCTTATAACTACCCGGAATAATGGTTATTTCGGGCGAAAAGAGAACGCAAAAACCCATATCGGCGCCTCCTCGATCTTCCTTGAATTTCCTTGGTTTTCCTCCCCCTTCCCGGAGAAATTGCCACAAAACTGCCACACCCGAACGGGGGTATTCGCCCTGGGAATCGACTGGTCCGCACTTCGCCTGCCAGGCCGGACCCGTTGCGCCGGCTTTCGCGAGCGGGACCTGATCGCGTTGATGGAGGGTGAGGGATCTCCAATGAAGAAGTAATACTCACCGCTCCTCTGGCGATTTCCAGGAGCGGAAGTGTGGAAGTGCCTCGGTCCCTCCGAACATCCGGAGGTTCCCGACAGAGTTTTGGTAGTAACGACATGCGATAACGGTGATGGAGAAATTACTGTCGACGTACGCCCCACTTGTCCAAGTAGACCATGAGCCAGCGCCTGGAGCAGTGGATCTTCCGAGACTCCAGGAGCCTCTCCGTGGCCGACAGGTTGCCGCCGCACTCCCGGCAGGCGGCAATGATGATCTCTTTGTTTCGCTCGTAGTGGGACAAGGTATTGGTCCGGGGCGTATGTGCATACCTCAAGGCCACGGGACCGTCACGGAATCGGTCGTTGAAGACCGCCGTCACGGCCTCCTCGGGCTTGGACCCTGCCCGGATTCTGGTCATGATCCGGTCGGTCACGTCCGCAAGCCCACGGATATTGGCCCGCTCGAACCGGTCGAGACACAGGGCTTCGTAATGGTCCCCTGACAGGCATGCGAGCGCAGACGAAGGATCCTTGCCGTGCTGTTTGAGCGAATTTTCGAACAGAGTGTGGAAGATGGACGGCGCATCCGCCACGCGCTCAGAGAGCGTCGGGATCGTGACCACACGGAGCCTTGCAAGCAGATCGGGCGCCATCCGGTATTCGGGCGGTTCTGCGTTCGAGGCGAAGACGAAACGTACATCCGCCGGTCGCGTGGTCTTCTCGCCGATGCGCGAGGTGCAGCCGTCCTCGATGATCCGAAGCAGACTGCGCTGGATTCGAGAGGGCAGGTTATGGACCTCATCGAGGAACAGGATCCCGCCATGGGCCTCCTCGATGAGCCCGGCCCTTGCATCCACGTTCGAGAAGACGCGGGCCGCAACGCCGAAGAGCGTGGTGGTGGCCTCCTCCTCGTTCGTGAACTTGGCCGCGTTGAAAGCGATGAGTTTCGAGGGAGCGCCTCTCTTGCCCGTGAGCTTCGCGAGGGCTTGGGCAGCAAGCTCCTTGCCTGTGCCGGTGGGTCCGGCGAGAAGCAGATGCCTCGACGAGAGCGAGGCGTCATGCAACATTTCGAGAAGCATCGGTGTATGGAATCGGCCGGCCATGCCGCAGCGATCCATGCCGGGAGCTTCCATGAACGGTGTGATGTCCTCTAGGAAGACCAGCACGGCGTCGCCGGCGCGAATCACCGACGATCCGCCAAGGAGTGTTTTCGCGATGACCGGAGCGCCGTCCACGAATGTGCCGTTCCGGCTCCCCAAATCCTCGATGAAGAACCCATCGTCGTTTCTCATTATCCTGAAATGCCGTTTGGATACCTTGTCGTCCCGGACCGCCAGATGGCACTCGGAGCTTCGGCCCATGATGAACGGGTCCGGGACGAGACAACGATCCACGGTCACTGCGGACGAAGGGGCGTAGGCCACGAGGAGGCCTGGAACGGAAACTCCAGGTCTGAAGGCCGCGCCCCGGTTCGGCGAGGTGGTGGTCGTTGTCGTGCGCTTTGCCATAGTCATTGAATTGATACCCAAGATGATGAAACGATGCAAGGAGCGCGCCGCATTTGTTGCCCGGAACTGTGGCCGTGGTGTAAGATCCTGTTCCATGGCCAACGACAAGCCAAGTCTCATGCCGGGCGAAGTCCTGGACGGCAAGTACCGGATCGATCGCGTGATCGGTGAGGGGGGCATGGGCATCGTGTATGAGGCCGTACACGTGGAGATCGGCCGCAAGGTCGCGATCAAACGGCTACACAAGAACTATACGACCGATCCGCAGATCGTGGGCCGGTTTCATCGCGAGGCAAGACTCGCCGGCTCCATCGGCCACGACAACATCTGCGAGGTGACCGACATCGGCAGCACGCCGGACGGCGCTCCCTACCTCGTGATGCCGCTTCTGACGGGGCAATCTCTGGGCGCTGTTCTCGACGGTCAGAAGCCGCTTTCATTGATGCGGGTCGTCGACATCGTTTGCCAGGCTTTGTCCGCGCTTGATGCGGCGCACAGAGCCAAGATCGTCCATCGCGATCTCAAACCGGACAACATCTTCGTGACGAAAGTCGGCGACCGCGATGATTTCGTGAAGCTCCTCGATTTCGGGATCTCCAAGATCATGGACCAGGAGTCGGTGGGCAAGCTCACGCGGACCGGAACGGTGCTCGGCACGCCGTACTATATGTCGCCGGAGCAGGCCATGGGATCAAAGGCGATCGATCATCGGGTGGATATCTATGCGATGGGGGTCATCCTGTACGAGTGCCTGACCGGAAGGCGTCCTTTCGAGGGGGATACTTACAACGAGGTGATGTTCAAGATCATCTCATCCCCTTTCTCTCATCCCCGTGTCTTCAACCCGGAGATCCCGTCGAACGTGGAAGAAGTGATTCTCAAGGCCATGTCACGCGACCCCCAGGATCGTTACGCAAGTTCGACCGATATGAGGCAGGTCCTCCAGGCTGCGATCGCTGTGGACGCCGATCAGATCCTTGCGGTTTCCACCCGGACTTCGACAGCGGTCTCCAGCCCGCGCGCCTTCACGCCGGGCCGGGGCGGGGCAAGGGCTTCGGCTCCGTCGCCCGAGTCGGCAATATCCAGGCCTTCGCGATCCATGGTGCCGATCGAGGCCCATGGCCGCAGGAAGTTGATCCTCGCCACGGTCGTCATGATGCTGCTTGTGCTCGGCAGCGTGGCCCTCGTCCTCGTCATGACCCGGAACGAGACCCGGCCTGCGCCGGTGTCGCTGCCTCTGTCCTTGCCGTCTCTTCCCCAGGCAAAGAAGGACGTACCACCGGTCCCTGCCGTGCCGCCGCCTGCTCCGGCCGAGGCAAAGCCTCCAGAGCCTGTGTTGGAAAAGCCACAGATCACAGCGGAGAAACCGCACCGGTCCAGGGACAGGACTGCAACCCACCAGGCCTCGAGCGAGACCAAGCCCAAGCCCGAATCCGACCAGGGCATGGTCAAGGGTCGTGCCCGAACCACGATCGTTTCGGATTACGAGGAGTAGGGGCGGCGCTTGCCCCGCCCCACTTGATGGGCATCGCTCGGTAATGGGCGCAGCAAGCAGCGTCCCTACATGACCGGCCAGGTATCGTTTTTGTTACCTTCGACCCCTTCCAGGTCACAACCGGTGCAATGCCATCCTTTTAGCCGGCTATATGGTCGTAAGCGAAATGCGGCAGGAATGTCGGGGCGTTGCAACAGACCTGACCACTTTGCTTGAGAACATCCTCACGTGGTATGATTCTTTCATTACCCACGCACAGGAGCGGAATTCATGCGGACGCAGAACATGCTGAGGTCATTGTTGCCTATAGCCATTTTCTTGTCATTTGCTGCTCCCTCGTTCGGCGACGACAAGGCCGAGGCCAAGGCGAAATTCATGGAAGGGGTGGATCGCTTCGGCCAGGAGGACTACCCGGCCGCGCTCGCAGCTTTCGAGGCATCGTACCGCCTGAACCCCAAGCCCAAGGTGCTCTACAACATCGGCATGTGCCAGAAGGCGCTCTATCGGTATGTGGAATCGATCGCCACGTTCGAGAAGCTCCTCGCCGAGGGGGGCTCCGATCTCAAACCCAAACTGAACCAAGAGGTCAAGGCGGCTCTGGACGAGATGGAGAAGCTCGTGGGCAAAGTCGTGCTCACGGGAGCGCCCGACGGCGCCGAGGTAAGGGTCGACGGCGTGGCCGTGGGCAAAACGCCGTTCGCGAGCTCACTGGTCCTGGACCCGGGCAGCCGCGCGATCGAGGTATCTAAGCCGGGCTTCGAGCCGCTCTACGCCGAGATCACAGTGCCGTCAGGCGCCGAGATCGCAGTGCGCGCCGGCTTGGCTCCGGCCAGGGCCGTGCTCAAGGTCGACTGTCGCGAAAAGGACGGCCTCGTGTCCGTGGACGGGCTCCTCGTGGGGCCGTGCCCGTACGAGGGTCCAGTGGACCCGGGGAAGCACGTGGTCGTGATCCGCGCGCCGGGCCGGAAGGATGTGAGCCGGAACGTGGAGACGACAGCTGGCGGGACGGCGCTCGTGGCCGTGTCGCTCGAGGCCGCGCCGCCTCCTCCGGAGGAGGCTCAGAAAAACGCGCCTGCTCCAGCGCCCGAGGCGGAGAAATCTTCTCACAATCTCTATCTCTTCGTGGGGGGTATCACCTGCACGGCGCTCGGCGCTGCCGGCCTGGGGGTGGGCGGCTATTACACATTCAAGGCGTACTCGGACCAGGATGACGGCAGGAAAGCAGCCGGCGTCGGGGACACGAAAACCTACAATGATGTGAAGAACAATCGTCTGCCCGAAGACCAGGCCGGCATGATCGCAGGCTTCGCGGCAGGCGGAGCGCTCGTGGCCACGGGCGTGATCCTGCTGATCCTGGACAAAACCAGCGAGGGAAAGGAGGAGGACAAAATATCCGTCCTCCCGACGCCGCAAGGGGTCACGGTGAGGTTCTGATCATGGAGAGGGCGGCGCGTTAGCACAGCTGAGGTCAGAAGAAAGATGGATGGCGTTGAGAGAAATATCCGCAATCAACCAGAAGAGGTGGGGACATGATGTTCAATAACTCACGATTGTTTTTATTTACTGCTATTCTTCTCGGCCTTGTCTCCGGCTGCTTCGATCTGCCGGGGCTCTCTGAGAAAGACGCAAACATCGACGGTTCCCTCGACGCTGCGGCGGACGCGGATATCGATGGCGACGCGGATACGGACACAGATACTGATACGGATTCCGATGCAGACACGGACACAGATACCGATACGGATTCTGACTCTGATACTGACACCGATTCAGATTCCGATTCCGACACCGACGTTGACACCGATATCGACACCGATGCCGACATTGACGCAGATGCGGACACTGACGCTGATTCGGGTGCAGACAGTGGTGATGACAGCGGTCAGGACAGCGGCGGGGATGCGGACGTCGACGGTGATACAGATACAGATGCCGACACTGATACTGATTCGGATGCTGACTCAGATACGGATGTGGATGCTGACACAGACGCCGACGCGGATACCGACGCAGACACTGATACTGATACTGACACTGACGTCGATGCTGATACGGATTCCGATTCTGACGCGGATACCGATTCGGACGTTGACGCAGATGCCGACGCGGATGCCGGTGCCGACGCCGATGCGGATGCAGATGCTGACGGTGATGCGGATGCCGGTGCTGATGCCGATGCGGACGTGGATGCAGACGTCGATGCTGACGCGGATGCAGATGCTGACGCGGATGCGGACGGCGATGGGGATACGGATGGGAGTGTAGCGATCAATTACGAGTGGCACACTTTTTATGGATCCGCGAGTGCTCTCGAATATGGCCTGCAAGTGACCATGGACAGCGCAGGCTATGTCTATGCCGCCGGCAGAAGCGATGCCGCATGGAACGGACCTTCGAACGAGAGTCCGCTTCACGCCCACTCCGGCGCCGAGGACATCTTCGTGCTCAAGCTTTCACCAACCGGCGAGTATCAGTGGCATACTTTTTACGGCTCGGGAGACTTCGATTGCGCCCATGCCATTAAGGTCGACAACGGAAACGTGTATGTGGTTGGGCAGAGCCATGCATCCTGGAATGGCCCCACGGGCCAGAGCCCTCTCCATGCTCATATCGGCAGCCCGGATGCCTTCGTGCTGAAGCTCTCGACGAGCGGTACATACCAGTGGCACACGTTTTATGGATCGAACAGTGATGGCCGTGACATTGTCGTGGATGGCGACGGAAACATATATATTACGGGGTTTTCCGTGGTCTCCTGGAACGGACCTACCGGCCAGAACCCATTGAATGCCTATGCAGGTTCTACTGACATTTACATCCTGGAGCTGGCTTCCAACGGCGACTATGTGTGGCATACCTTCTACGGGTCGGCTTCGGGATGGGACGCTTGGACGCAGATCACATTGGACAACGCGGGTGACGTCTTGGTGGGGGGGGTCAGTTTGACCACATGGAACGGACCATCCAACCAGAGTCCGCTCCACGCCCATTCTGGCAACGAGGATGTATTTGTTCTGAAATTAACGTCGGCCGGAGCCTATCAGTGGCATACATTCTATGGCTCAGTTGGCACCTATGATGATTGCGGCGGCCTCGAAGCGGATGAGAGTGGGAATGTTTATCTGGGCGGAGGAAGCATACTGACATGGAACGGTCCTGAAGGAGAGAGCCCGCTTCATGCCCATACCGGCGACGGACAAGCAAACAACATGGTGCTGAAGTTGTCGTCGGACGGTGACTACCAGTGGCATACATTCTACGGCGGCCCAGGCCAGGGCGAGACGGATCTCGCCTTGGGGATCGATGGGAGCGTGATCCTGGCTGGCAGCTCGAGCGCTAGTTGGCTCGGTCCGTCGGGTAAAAATCCGATCCATGCTCATTCCGGAGGCGGCAATATGGATGTCTTTGTATTGAGCTTGTCCCAAGAGGGTTCTTATCAATGGCACACGTTCCATGGCGGGAGCGACGGTTCTCAGACTGCCATAGGTGTGACTGTTGATGACCTCGGCAACATCTATTTGACCGGGTCCAGCAGCGCCACGTGGAACGGTCCATCCGGCGAAGGTCCACTCCACGCCTATTCCGGTGCCACGGATCTCTTTGTGATGAAGCTGAGAAACAATTCTCTCATTTGGGTCCCCATTCCCGGCGGTGACTACATGATGGGCAGCCCGGATGGGGGGGGCGACGACGACGAGCATCCGCAGCACCAGGTCACGGTGCCGTCGTTCGGGATGACCAAGACCGAAGTGACCGTGGCCCAGTATAAGGCGTGCGTTGACGCCGGGTTATGTTCAATACCACCCGACGGTTGGACTTGTTTCTCACCGAATTGGGGCATCTCCGGCCGGGAAAATCATCCGGTGAACTGCCTGCTGTGGCAGCAGGCCAGGGACTTCTGCGCCTGGGTCGGCGGCAGGCTGCCGACCGAGGCCGAGTGGGAGTATGCGGCGCGGAGCAGAGGCCAGGACATCATATACCCATGGGGTGACGAAACCCTGACATGCGACTACGCCATTTGGAACGACGGCAGCGGCGGCGGTGGAGGTTGCGGCACCGGTACCACATGGCCTGTGTGCAGCAAGACAGCAGGGAATACAGAGCAGGGTCTATGCGATATGGCCGGCAATGTATGGGAGTGGACAGAGGACGACAATCACAGCGACTACAATGGTGCACCCGTTGATGGAATCGCGTGGGTTGATGAGCCGCGCGCCACTGCCCGGGTTCCGCGCGGTTGCGGTTACGACTGCGATACGGCGGTTGGATTGCGCACCAGGAATCGCGGCTACTGGCACCCCACGCAACAATACGACAACATGGGTGTCCGCTGCGCCCGCTCGGCAACGGTCGCGCTGCTCGAGACCTTCGACAACGCGCCGGACTATACGGATAACTGGTCGACATACGGACCGAATACTTTCGGTGACTACGACATCAACTACACGG
>Ga0315282_10002653_pt1 | contig 32656 bp, 34 predicted proteins | sample YL17G07_20_MG_FD_203693 | JGI IMG/M metagenome (GOLD analysis project Ga0315282, IMG submission 203693) | Sediment microbial communities from Yellowstone Lake, YNP, Wyoming, USA - YL17G07_20 | ecosystem: Environmental > Aquatic > Freshwater > Lake > Sediment | place: USA: Wyoming | collected...
AATCGCCAATGTTATCGTGTTCATGGCCTCTGATGAATCGTCCTATATGACAGGTTCGGTGGTAGTAGTTGATGGTGGCTGGACTACTCACTAATGAGATTGCTCTCGTACTCTATAGGCAAAGCGCCGCCCAATCCACGCTTGCAGCTGACACGCTCCACTCGCTTCACTCGCTCCGTGTGCGGCTGAAGCGCATACCATTATGCTCACTTTCATCCAGTAATCCTTGATTGCTTAGTCTTGACGAGCCTGCACCTTTGTAGGTGTAACCAGTAAACTTACCGACACCAGCCACATTGGAGGAAATAAATGGCAGTAGCCCTTGACCCTAAACAAATCGTTTCCTTTGAAGAACTTCTCATGTCCCAGGTAGTTCAACAAGAAGCCCTTACCAGGTTACTCGTGGAGAAAGGGATATTCAGCAGGGAGGAGTTTTTGGAGATGGGAGATAAATATAGAGATGAATAGAGAAAGAATGAAAGGAGGATAACACCTAAGTGAAATTGCGAAGAATTTTGAAGTGGATAACGCCCAAAGAGTCAAAAAGATCGAAAGACACCGCTTCCTTTCCCTTTCATGAAATACAGGAACTCCAGGCTCTGTGGGAAATTACGGTTAAGAGAAATGATTGGGATCAGAAAAGAAAGTTATGGAATTAGAGGCAAGGCTCAATGTTTACTCTCGTCTGGCAATATATCCGATCGCCATATTTGTGGTCGTCTTTCTTGTCTTAGGGAGGAGAAAGAGGAAAATTAAACCGTGGGACAAAGCTCAACTCAATTAAGGCCGCCAACACCGCTCCTCACTCCGTGAACATTGCGGAATATTCATTCTACAATGCCCATAGCCCACATCTTCACTAACATCGACTTTATCGAAGACTTCGGCATCCGCCAACAAGCTCTCAAGGACTGGAAAGTCTTATCCTGACTGCGTCGATAGCGACTCGCAACACACTATCCTCCTACAAACCAGTTGCGGGCATCTTAATGTTTTGTATCTTTTGGAGGAAACGGATCATGTCCATAACTGTCCTTGTCTCGAATCTTTCCGTTTCGTCCGTGGATAACAACTTCACTTTTTTGGTTTTTGGCTATCTCCCTTGCTACATTAATTGCATCTGATTGTGTGCCATGTATCGAAGTTAGTTTCTCGTTGCCTACACCTCTGAACCCCCATTTCCCTTGGTGAGGGACTACATGTTGATCCTTACCCATTTTTCATCCTCCTATATATAGATTATGTTTCAATTTACCACACAATATATGGATTTGTCAATTAATTTCGCTGTAACCCAATGATAATGTCCCAATTAACCCATTTAGAAATGTCCTTTTTTAGACATGCTACAATGCCTTTTTTTCAGAGGTGGGTATGGTGCCAGGAGAGGACATGATCATGGTACGTCAGGAGAAGAGTCTATACCCCTTTATCCATTTTTGCTTTTAGTTCAGCTTTGAAAATATTCTCCATGTAGTTATCATAGAATCTATTAAACCTGTTTGGGTCGTCCGTTTTTGTGGCTACACCTATGTTTGCTTTAAATATATTTAAGCTTCCTCTTTGGATAAGCTTTGCATCACATCCCATTACCGTTTGCATGGCTGATAGGTAATAATATTGGTTTATAAAACTAATTGGCAGCCCATTTCACCGAACTCCTTAATGCCATTGAGTCCTTTTTGCGTCAGTTGTTCCTTCCTTTTTTCAAAAATGCTTTTCTTGAATCCTTCGTCTTCCATTTTGTCGAGGATTACGGGCATGATGAATTCTAGGGCTTTTCTGACTTTCTTGTATTCTTCTTCTATTCTTTCCATGTTCTCTTTAAGCTGCCTGTTTTCTTTTTCTATCTTGGTTGTTTGGTCTTGGTCTCCTTTTTCTGCGATTTCGTCGAAGATTATTCCTTTTCTTTTGATATAACGGTCTGGCATGTCACTACTAAACGCCCACCCGTATTTCGCGCAGAACTGGTACCGGTTCATCTTGGGTGCCCAGTAAGTTGCCGAGCTATGCCTTAGCATGTGCGGGGTGACGTTTTTCTTGAGAGCTTTTTTCCCTAATACTTTAAGCCTTTTTGCAAAAGCAGGGTAGGTAAAAGGGAATACTTGGACGTTCGCGTTGTCCTTTTCGGGGTGGCTGTTCAGCCATTCTTGCAAGTGTTTCGTGCACAGGGGAAGCGGTATCTTTCGCGCGTATGTCTTCGAGTATCGTACATCTATCCAATAAGACTCAGTGTCGTTTCCGTTTTTTTCTTTGGTCACGTCTTTGACTCTTAGATTTAGGAATTCCTCAATTCTGATTCCTCCGTCAAACAGGACTATTATTCCGGCTTTTACCGCTGTGTCATGCGTAGAGTTTATCATCGTCTCAACTTCTTCTCTTTTCAAAACTGGAACATCTACTGGCTTTATAGCTAGGCTTATGAAGTCTACAAGGTCTGGTTTTCCAAGCCATTTGTAGAACTTTCTCAAAGTCTTCTTATAATCCCTTTTTGTTTCCTCACTATAATTCTTATCCTTGTTTTTATAAACATCTTCTTCAATGCCGCAGACTAATTTTTCCATCTCTTCCTGGCTTACTTCCCCGAAGCGTTTACCAAGCCACTTTGAGAGGAATTTGAGATTTTGAAGGTACTTAAGCACCCTGGCCTTTCCAACTACTTTCTTAGTTTTCCCGCTCTGGGTCTTGCCCATCTTACAATCCCAGACAAATTTAAGCAGCAACTCTTTATCCCTAGCATCCATGCTAGTATCTGCTCCCAGCCGCTCTAACTCTCTCTGGTACCTCTCCCCTCTCCTGTGGATATCGATTTTGTCTTCCATTTTACATATACAACCTCCTTTTGCCCATATATTCTTACTTGACATCGGAAGCTCAGTCTCCTATCAAACCTCAAGAATTAGGGATACTAACCAAAATGTATGACGCCCCAGGCGGACATCGTTTCTTTTTGGTAGAATCCCTTTTTTCTTTGACCGAGCAAGGATGTCTAGAATATATTAGGTGGTTCGGATTTATATTTATTGTTGTCTGCTAATACTTATTTTCTCGTCCCTATTTCATGCCTTGTATTTGTTGTCCAATATTGGATCATCCATGTTCAAAGGTTTAGTTTTGTAATATTCGTCTCTCATAATTGGTTTTTTTCGTTGATGTATTTTTTTACTTCTCTGTCTATGTCGTATAAAGTTTTCAAGATGAGTTCTAATTTGTTTTCGAATTCTTCGTCTTTCATCTTCTCTTTTGTTCTCCTGTTATTTTCTATGTCCGTCGTGGCTTATAAACGTATTTAACATTAGAAAAGTTTCCCTTTCGTCCAGCTTACCAGCTTTCGCAACCATGATTCTTTCTTTATTTGCCTTGCACTGTCCACGCACTCCATGTATGCTTTGTTAGCTTTTCTCACTACTCTTATGAGGTCTTACCATGTGTCCTCGTCTTCCGAGTATACGCATACGTCTCCTATTGTGATGTGTTTCATCTTCAAACTCTTCTTCACCCTTTGTTAGGTCGTGTTCTTTTCTGCAAAGGCTTCTCATGTTGCAGTTTTTCGTTTCGCATTCTTGTTTGTAGTCTTTTCCGACGATACAGTGTTTACCGATTTTTGCATCACCTCCGTTTCGTAGCTTATCATGTCGAGTTCTCTGATCACCGATAACATCTTCTCTATCACGCTCATTCCCGAAAACGTGAAGCAATAGCAACCGTTCCCCTTCTTCACCAACAGATTATTTTCTACAATTCCTTTCAGGAGCCTGTAATTGTGCGTCCTCCTGTACCCAAGCTTTTTCAGCATCCTACTGTACTTGAAGCTTGTCTGTTTCTTCGTCTCGTAATGCCATAACAATATCCCGTACAGCTTCGCATGACCTATCTGCCATCCGTGCCATCCGTAAGCCTTGAATACGACCGCTGATGCCATCACCTGTCTTTGCCTTACATACTGGTCTAATCCTTTGAAAAGCCTCGGCTCTCTAATTATCATTTCCTTACAACTCCTACCACCTCCGCCTTAATATTTAATGACTCGTTCCCTCCATCGGAACACATTTTTATTCCGTCAGGAGGAACTCATCTTTAATAACGAATATTCCCGCTTTACTTCTTATGGACTTGTTTCACGATTACGCCTTCGTCGTAGCTGGGAAGAAAAGGAAAGAAGTAGTCAAGCTCCTGGGTTATCCTAGAACGCCGACGGAGTTAGCAAAGCTTCTAAAGGTCCATGCGAACGTAATTACAAGGATTATAAAGGATTTAGCGAGCAGGGAACTCGTCCAGTCTCACGAACTTCAAGGCAGGAAAAAGACTTATAGGCTTACCAAAAGAGGAGAACTAACAAGACAAGTCTTGGATAACTTGATAGAGCCAAAAACGCTTCCAGACCTTACAAAAATGTTGAGGCTGCACAGAAACCTCGTCTTCTCCATCATCAAAAGCCTTATGAAAAACGGCTTCATCACATTATTCAAAACGTTGAGACCTGCGAGGAAGTTCTACCAGCTAACCCAAAAGGGTGAAGCTATACGAGAAAAGCTGGAATGAAATGTCTTGAGGAATATTTTGTTTGACAGACAGTGTCAGAAGAAGTCTTGATTGAATATTTCACTAATGTTTATAGGTAATGAATTTTGGAAATTGAAGATTACGGATAGTAATACTCCTTTTGATTAAAAAGCAACCCCAAACGCCCCTGTATCCGAGAAGCTTGTGTGAGAGGTTGGGCCTTGTCCTCACCTTAGAGGAAAAGGTCAAGGGCTATTTCTTAGGAATTTCAAAAAAGTCTTTCACCCTTTTCATGGCACAGAACTCTCCACACATTGTACACACATCATCTTCCTTAGACTTCCCTTCGTCATGGTAGCGTTTCGCCTTCTCTGGATCTATGGAAAGTTCTATCTGCTTCTTCCAATCGAAACTCTTTCTTGCCTTCGCCATGTCGAGATCCTTTTGAAGTGCCTTTTGATTTCCCCTCGCTATATCGGCGGCATGGGCTGCGATCCTTGTGGCAATTACCCCTTCTACTACGTCTTCAATAGAGGGTAACTTCAGATGCTCTGAAGGTGTCACATAGCACAAAAAATCTGCTCCTGCCTTACCTGCAATGGCACCACCAATGGCAGACGTAATGTGGTCATATCCTGGAGAGATGTCGGTCACCAATGGCCCCAACACATAAAAAGGGGCACCCTTACATAATCTTTTCTCCAAAAGAACGTTCGCTTCAATCTGATCGAGTGGGACATGGCCCGGCCCTTCAATCATTACCTGAACACCTTCAGCCCACGCCCGTTCCGTCAATTCTCCAAGGATGATCAACTCCTCCACCTGAGGCCGGTCTGTGGCATCTGCTAAACAACCTGGCCTCAACCCGTCTCCCAAGCTCAACGTCACATCAAACCTTTTGGCAATCTCCAAAAGTCGATCGTAATGGCTAAAGAGAGGGTTTTCTTGGTTGTTGTAAATCATCCATTCGACGAGGAAAGACCCGCCTCTGCTAACCACCCCCATGAGGCGACGATCCCGCCTCAACCGTTCCACAGAACTTCTTGTCACGCCGCAATGGACAGTCATGAAGTCAACGCCTTCTTCCGCCTGACGCTCGATAACTTCAAAAAGATCTTCCACTCTCATTTTAGCGAGTGATCTTCTTTTTCTTACAGCATTAACGACTGCTTCGTAGATGGGAACGGTTCCCACAGGAATGGAAGAATGGCGGATGATCTCCTTACGAATGGTATCGATTTCTCCACCGGTGCTCAGGTCCATCACCGTATCCGCCCCCGTGCGAATTGAAACCTCAAGTTTTTTCAATTCCTCCTCCAAATCAATGTGATCAGAGGAAGTTCCAAGGTTTGCATTTACCTTGATCCGAAGCCCCTCTCCAATCCCCACGGGTTTAACCCCTTTATGTTTTCGATTAACTGGAATGACGACCCGTCCACAGGCAACTTTGTTCCTCAACCATTCGAGAGAAATCCCCTCTTCGATTGCGATCATTTCCATTTCCTTGGTAACAATTCCCTTGTGGGCTTTGATCCTTTGGGCCATACTTAATACCTCCTTTGCCTTAGAAGTCGGCACCCCGATTGCCAAGGCGTAGCAATTCATCCGGGGTACTCCGTAAACAGCAACCAAGAACAATCTTTCTCAATTTGCTCTTCGGTTTCGATAAAAACTTGAAGGGGAGGAAAAAAATAAAGCCGTAATTCCAAATAGAGGAACCACGGCTCGTTTTATGCTTTCCGCTTCCCTTCGCTGGAATTATCCAAACAGGTTCAAGGGGTCTCCCTACCTTTTCCACCTCGTAGTAGGGACTCTCAGCTTAACACACGCTCCCCCAGCATCTATCATCTATATTTAAACCAATTATGACAAAAAAAGAGGTTTAAGTCAAATTCACCTTTTCAAGATTTCAATTTGAAACCCTCATAGGTAAGGTATATCTTCGGGGTGCAACTTTCAGGAAGTACTCTACACCTTTCGACTAAACCTGTCAAAGCAATGTTAAGGAAGGAGTATGCAGTTTAGAAACCCAAGATTGGCGTTCGGGGTATGGCAGGATGGTGTGAAATTGAGCTTTTCAAAAGTCAAACTGAGAAATCTAAGAATTGTAAGAGCTTAAACCCTTAAGAATAGGGCGTGATGGTGTCTATTTTTTCTTTTTGTGTTCTTCCCAAGCTTGACTGATTTGTTCAATATCTCTATCTGTGAAAAGCCTCCTTCCCACCCTGTCATCTCGCCAGATTAAAGGGAAAAGCTTCCCCTCATATTTTGTGAACGTCTTCCTGCTAATCCCGATTAAGCGGCATGCTTCAAGTAGCGAGAAAAAGTTCTTGGTCTTGTGGTAATGATAATGCCTCTCCCTTTTCAAATATTCGCTTCTCTTGTTCCATAATGTTTTCAACTGATTTATCTCTCGTTTTGTAAAAATTTTGAAGCTGTTTTTAGGGTCTCTTTGGGCTAGAGAAAAGAGATTCCCTTCGTGACGCTGGTAGGTCTTATAATCAATGCCAACGGACTTGCAGGCTTCGAAAGTTGAATAGTAATTTCCTGTTTTGCGGTTCTTATCAGTCTTGGGTAGGGTTAGGCTGGTGGTGAATTTGACTTTCGAAATATTTCCGTCGTTTCGATTTGGTTGAAGAACGCCTTGTGGTTAAAATCCCAATTACGGGGAACATGAACACGATGTCACTTTTCGCAAGATTATTTATTCCGTGTTGAAATCTTTGCTCCTAAAACAAATGTGCTTGACAACGGCTTCAGGAACAAACCGAACAAAGATAAAATTATGTTCCTTCATTTATATCTTTTATGAATCTTCTGATTCTTGGTAAACAAATATCATAAAATTCCGGATGGTCTTTAAACCATTTAATATTCTGAGGTGATGGATGCGGTAGGACAAAGGCGGGTTTCCCATTCAGAGTTTGAATGTCAATAATCAGCCGTCTGAAGGGTTTATTTGGGAATAAAAATCCGGCTGCAATTCGGCCTATAATAATATAAATTTTATTGTTTAATAAGGTTAGTTCTGCATATAACCATTTTTTCGCACATATCCTTGGAGGATCCAAATCTTTTCCAACGGCATTTTTGCCAGGATAACAATGAGCCATTGCTGTCATATAAAACAATTTCGTGTTATAAAATGTCCCCTCATCAATTCCATACCATTCCCTAAGCCTCTTTCCACTTAGGTCATTAAATGGCTTTCCAGTTTCATAGACTCTCCTAGATGGTGCCTGACTTATCTGAACGATTTTAGCATTCGGGCTCCCCCATATAACTGGTTTCGGCATAAACCCATATTTTCCGGCACATATTACACATGAATTCAGTTTTCTAACGAAATCATTGTATTCTTCTTTTTTATATTCCTCTTCTTTATCCATTATAAACATTTGATCACAAAGTTTGCTCTCTTTTTAATATTTGCTTTAGGGACCTCAATTGTCTCATAACCAAATTCTTCATACGCCTCAATGAGCGCTTTTCCCAATTTTAAAGACTCCTCAAAAGTTTGGGGCCTTGTTGGTCTATTGACATATATTTCTTTCCATGGAGGAACTATAAATACTTTTGGATTATATCTATAATTTTCACATGCTTCAAGAATGTCATCAGGAATACTCTTATTTTCCGCCCTTAAAAATGGTATAGCATCTGGAATGCCTCTATCGGAAAAAATTATTTTTTCGCTGGACGCATGTAAGAAGGCATATATTTTTCTCTTAAGCAATTCCTGCTCGAACGCGAAGCGGTCTATCCACGGAATTAGATTCCCACCGATTTTGAGCTGTTCTTCTATCAGTTCTGCTGCCAATTCAAGAATTTCACCGTATCTCCCACCTTTACACAGTTCCTTAACTAGGGAAGTCTTTCCAAAACCTACCCCACCTGTTATTATGTAAATATTATTTCGTTTAACCATTATTAGGCATCTTAGGAGCTATAGTTTTATAAAAGGATTGAAATTCATCGTTTATATCATCCAAATTATTAAGATATTCTACTGAAAGCTCTAGAACAGTAAACAATCTTTTCGCCAACGGGGGCAACATAGGGAAAATCCACTCATTTTCATCGCATAATATTATTGGAATCCTTTTGCCAAATGCAACCCCAAGCTCTATACATAATCCATATGGGTCGATTTGGTAATTTCCTTTGGGATTATAGCCAAACACCAAATCCGAGGATTCAACGCCTTTTAACAGGTCATCTCTTGTAAATGTTAGGGATGTATATTGCTCTGTATCAATTCTTGGGTCATAATATAAATGACCTGGCGCTCTTTCTTTTACGTAATCTCTCCAATCTTTGTAACTTTGATACGGTAGAAAAGGTCCTGCAAGATAAATCTTAAGCTTTTTAGTATTCATATAAAGCCCACCTCTTTCCAGAATGGTCTGCTAAAATAGTTTTTGCAAGAACCAAAAGTCAAGTAATAAAGCTCCCAAAGACTCCAATGAGGACCTTATCCAAAATGTGCTTATCAAAAACTTCCTTCAGCTTTTCCTTATATAGCATTTTTTGCCTCTCGCTATTCTTCCTTGACATTATGGAATAGTTTAAATCTTTGGATTATATTTTTTTCCATCTTTTCTGCTTCTCTTGTTGTTTTCGTATGTTTAACCTCAAACTGCCTTACGTTGGGGACGTCCTCTTCGCCTAAATGCTACTGCAACCTTTCTTTCTGACCGTGAGGAACCTGGACTCAAACTCATTACCACATCACTCTGGCCCCAAATATCCAAAGGATTAATGAGAGAATTGATCTTTGCTGGCTCTCCCCGGATATAATTCCGAATGCCGGGCATGCTCCTGCCAGTTCTTGGTGTAGAGTGCAGCCAGCCTCCTGTCATGGATGACAAGAAGATTCTCGGCATTGTTCTCTTCGGTCGCCTTCGTAAAATTGAAAGAGACGGTTATAACGGTCTCGCCGTCGATAATCATGACCTAGTTGTGGGCAATGGCATGGGCAGTGTCTATTTTAGTGGGAATCCCAGAATTGGCGAGAAAGTCCGCCGAAGAGTATTTTTCCAAGGAGGAATCCCAACCCTACTTCTGCCATGGTCTCCACCGCCTGAAAAAGTGTCAGGTGCCCGGATGTTTTTCGACTCCGGTCAGCTCTCTGCCTCACTCCTTTCTTGGATCCATGCCACAATCTGATTCACGAGGTCGGGCACGGGATGCGCTCCATCTGCCATCAAATCTGCCATTGCTGGCAGAACAGTGTTCACGTCTGCCTCAGTTGTATGCGCCTCATACCCAAGAGCTACCTGCTTTCCAGCATTCCTATCATCCAAGAGCCTTTTCTTGCGCACTCTTTCATCTATCTTCACAAAAACCAAAAAAACTCTCGAAGGTTTAGTGACCCGGCGTAGCGCATCTATAATTTTGACGTGCCGAACACCGTCCACGACCAGATTCTGTCCCGGCTTCCAATCAGCTAGCATTAAGACAGAGAGGCAGAACTCATCCGGATTTTCTACTAATGATGCCCCGATTTCTTGCAATACTTCTCTTGACTCCTCTAATCCTCGTTCCCGGGCAAGCCCTCGAACGTAGTCTCCGAAGCTCGCGCGTGGCCAATTGAGGGCTTCTGCTACGGCGGCCGAGATTGTCGTTTTTCCGCTGCTAATCTTTCCGGCAAATCCAATAATAATCGATTTCAATGACTTACTCTCCAGCGGGCTTTAAAACGACCCAACCGCGACGATCATTTTTCTCATATTTGAAAGGAGATATTTTCAATACATTCGTCAACCGAATCAATGTGGCAAACTCAGCGGTTTTTCGTTGACTCCAGAAATCCGGGTCTTGTGCGCATAGCATCTGGCTGAATCCGGTTCGGATTTCTCTCCAGGACCTGGGGTCCAGCTCGTAATACCAGGTATCTGATGCCCGGCATAGGCCCACTATGGGTCCGCCAGACCTTTTCAAAAGAATCACATCGTCCCTTCTGACACTCCCGTAGGGAGCGACACGACGTTCTGAGAATCTGGATTCAACGGTTTTCTTCCCTTCAAGGATATATCTTAGATACGGCTCAACGAGAACCGCAAGATGCAGACCAAATGGCGCTGGACCTTGCACCATCGAGTCAATATAGGATTCCCAGAAAGTGTGGCCTTTCACCGCGTTTTGGAGGCCGTTTCTGATTATCGCTCGCCAATCTTTCACTTTATGAAACCTCCTCCCAATAGGACACATATTCATTCTTCTCGATATTAATAATGTTTATGATTTGCTCTGATGCCTTTGCAACCAGTTCAGTTTCGGCCAGTGTCAGTGTACGTCCCAAGCAGCCAGTTATTATCTCTTTTGGCGACTGGTTGCATACGATTGATTTTGCGATTTGGCAAAGCAGACCAGGATTATCGCACCTGAAAATGCGGTTCCCAGATGTCCATACGTCAACCAATCTTCTCCGGTCGTCCCACCGGCTTACTGACGGCAGAATATCGCCAGGAACAATGGTATTTAAAGTTGGATCCTCTAAGCCAGTTACGTCACTGCCTTCCCGGAACCGAATCCGCACGTCTTGGAAGACCTCCTCCCTCCAGCTCCTGTCTCTTAAGCACTCTGGAGGGCGGGGGACCCGGGCTCTGTGCTTGAGGACAAAGAGGGCCAGATTACTGCATCGCCATTCTCCTGGGATGTTATGAAGGCCTTCCACTTTAAGCGCATTACGCTCAAAAGGCGGAGATACATACGGCAAGACCCCGTATTCTACGCTCAAAAGCCTGAAACCCAGCCGATCCGCCCATTCCAGAATCATTGCCCATTCCTCGCTGACATTGGGGCGTGTGCCGGCTGGCGGCGTACTCAAGAGTAGATACCCATCCGTCGCGCACAACTGGCAGGCCGACCAGAGGAATGATTTAACATATTCCATGTACCAAGGTGAATCGCAAATCACCGCCTTTGCCGAAATCTGAGGCAACTCATCTCCTGTCAAATCACAGTTGAAGACAGACCCTTTCGGAGCGAAACGTGTAAGAGAGTCGGTGACTGCTGGGTTTCCCTCAAATAATACCATCTTGCGGGGAAAATCATGCTCTATGGCTCTCGCAAGAACGCTTGGAGTTCCAAGCAACACGGCGCAATCCTCCACGTCCGTAAGTTCAAGGCATCTCTCCAGCAAGTGGTCAGTCGCCTTATCTCCGAATCGCCAGTCGAAATCAAGAGGGTGTGGGACTGGCAGAACAACGCGCCCGGTGGTTCCACCTCCAGAGGATTCAGGAGTCATTTGCTTGCATTGTCTATCAGAGGTGAGCTTGACAGCATCCAAAAGCACTTTCTCCGGGATTTTACCCATGGATGCAAGTCTTTGTAAAGACGCGAGTGCAGTTGATGGGTAGACACCAGGAAGAGAGAGCAATATCTGGTCAAAGCTTGTAAGACCTCTACTAATCGCCTCCAATAAAAGGCCGTCAATGAACTCGGCAAACCTGCTTTGTTCAACCGCCTTATTTATCATCTGCTATGTCCATAAAGCGCAATGTCAGCGATATTCTGGGCTCTTTCCTCAGCCGTGTATCGATTTTCCAATTCTCTCCGCCATATGTCTACCGCAAGATATTGGTTCTTTAAGGCTTCTTCGTTGAGACGATTCAGCCGCGTTTTTACCGGTGTAAACACTCGGATTTCCAATGGCACTGTCCGAAGCGGCAGGTTTTTGTCTAGCAACTGAAGCCTGTCGACAAACCCTTGCATGCGTCCTTCGATGTCGGAAGATGATCCGGTGGTGAAAGTCACATACGAATAGAGGTCAATACCCAAGCCCAAAAGCCTTCCCATCAGGTCGAACTGTCGGTAAAAAAGAGCTGAGTCTGCCCGGGTATTGAACGCGAAAGACTCGCTATCGAATCCTTTAAAGCAGCAGACTTTGCTGTAATAATTGTAATTCGCCACAAGCTCTTGGTCCCGGTCCGAGAGAAACCTCCAGAAGTAGTCAGTGCTTAGGTTGTCGTCCGACCAAAGATAGACCTTTCTGTCGAGGCCTCTGGCACTGAGCTCTTTCATCATCCATGCCACCCACTCGGGCACCAAATCCGGCTGACCTCCGGATAAATCAATTACGAGGGGCGGGGCATCCTGATTGAGGTAAAGCTCCACGAGCCTGCCTGGAGTAAGCCACTGAGCATGCTCGCTGCTTGCCTCCAATAGGTTACTTGGAACGAAGCAGTACCAGCACCTGAAGTTGCAGGCCGCAACCTGGAAGACTTGCGCGCGCATCATATCCGTAGGCTGAAGCCCGAAGGCCTTGCAGACAGGATCTATTGGCAACGGGTCAGCCACCCAATTTGCGCTGCTTTTCCGCCTGAAATGCCTTATCCGACCGAATCCTTCACAATTGGACGGAACTGTGAGATCCTTCTCCTGGTCTGATCCATGGAAGTTGGTTATCAGAAGGCGCTGACCCTGGGTGTCGATGACTTTCTTTCGAAAGTGCTCTGACCTTGCTTCTACATCGATATGTTCCAAGCCCGTCATTTCCATTCTAATCGCCTCTGCATTACCTTGAAATCAGAAATAGCCACTCTCTTCTTTTCGAGCAGCCTTATCATCTGCTTTTCCTAATCGGCGGGATGTATTCACCCTGCTCGGTGAGAAAAGGCAGTCTTTCCTCTATGTAGAGCATAACGAGATCTTTGAAATATTCTATTTGGTCGTCACTTAATGCCTGTCCAACGGGAATCCCGTGCCATTCTTCGATGCATTTTCGGCAGCACGTGGCGGTAGCGTGCTGGGCGTAGTATAGGGCATTACCCTTTCTTGGGGTCTGCATTCCGTCTCGATACGGGTTTCCATCGCCCACAGAATTGCGTATGCGTTTTTCAGCTGCTTCCTTCATGCCTGCTTTTCCCCTGCGGCGGGCGTGGTTTATGGCCTTCTCATCTATTTCGATATGCCAGTAATAGTGCCTCCATAACTCGTACTTCAAAGATTTGAAAGTGTAGTTGGCATCGGCAAGATCCCTTTTATAGACCCGCTTCCAGTCAACGAGTTTGGCACCACAATACCTGCACTGGCCCGCTTGGTCGGCGATTTTCATCTTCTTGGTCAAGCTGAAACAATGCAAACCGCTGTCGCAATCAGCACTTTTGCAAGTAATTTTTAGGGGTTCTAATCTCTTTTTATTCTGTCCATCAACTGACATTTCCTAACCCTCCTCGTCGGCCAATGCAAGGATAAGAAGGTTACGGTCGACTTCATTTAATTTCTCTAAGGCGCAGTGCCTCAGAAGTAAGTCGCGTGCAATTGCCCAGGGTTCAGAATCAGTTACCTGGAGATTTTCTGCAGTCCCCCACCAATTTATGCCCTGAAGCGAGAGACGAAATGCCATGTAATTGGCAAGGGCGTCTGCTGCCACTTTTTCTTGTTTCGCGACCTCTGGAACAGATTGTTTCAGCCATTCTACCTTGCCTTTTGCCTCTGTCACGCAAAGTTGCGCGAGTTCTTCAGCGCGTCCGGCAAGGATGACATCGCCGGCAAACTGGCTGGCCGCCTCTTCCTCAGGGGATTTTCGGCGCTCCTCTGATGTCGGGCTTGATTCAATCAACGAGAGATGTGGCTGGTCTGGGTCTTTTGCGACATGCCGCAGTTCATGGAGCAGATCAAATAGCCAGCGAGCCTGTGAGCGTGTCCGTTGTTTCAGGACGATAATGTTTCGTCCGTCCACGCGCCAGCATGCGCCGTGAAATGCACCGGGGTCATTCAATGGAAGCACTGGTATGCCAAGACTCCAAACATACCGCAATACATTTTCAAAAGACATAGACTTGAATTTGGAAAGCACTGCGTTCCTCACTTGGTCATAGTCGGTTGAAATTCGCGCTTGCGGCAATTCTAACGTGCTTTCCAGCACAAGAAGCGCCAGATAATGCGCATACAAGATATACGCATCCAGACGACGCTTCTCAGCTCTCGAAGGGAGCTTGAAATCCACCTCCCCTGCCAAAGCGATATTAAGCTTGAGCGCGGAGCGGCCAAGAATCACGTCTGTGGTCCAACCGAACACGCGGCCAATGATTTCAGCCATTCGCAAAATAATACTTGCCTTTTTGTCATCTCTTTCAAACCCTTCTGACTCCAGGGATGCCAAAAGCTGGGGCGGAACAAATCGCTTGACGACGAAATCATGTTCAAGTCCTGTCGCTTGCAATCGCTTAAAGAAGCTGTCAAGAGAAACCTCAGACTTGGGCATAGACAGGCCTTTACGCGGCCTTATCCGTAAAGCTTCGGCAATCTCAAGCAAACGCGCAAGACTTGCTGTTCTGTAATCCGTAGCTTCATAACGCTGTATCTGCTGCTCTTTTAGGCCAAGACGCTCGGCAAGCTCCTTTTGGGTAAGTCCAGAAGCTATGCGTGCTTTGACCAGCGTTTGTGGAAGCTCCTCCAAAGATTCAATCTCACGGATGCTCACTTCTCCGGATCGCAGTTCCTCGTACTCCTTGAGCTGTGCGCGAAGGTCTTCCAATTGGCTGCGCAAAGCATCAGTTTCTATCCTGCGGAGAACAGCGCCAACATCCCTGCGCTTGTCAGGTTTCTTTTTCACCTTCTCTAAAGCGTGTTCGAATTTGTGTATCTGTGCCCTGGTAATACGATACTGTCTCTCGTTTTTTATCATTCCCATTCTCCCTGAAGATCGAAAGCTACAATTCCTTTTGCGTCGCCTGTCTCTTTATCGCTGGCAAAAAATTCCAGAAAAGTCTTGCCCGAGCCGTTCTCGGTAAACTGGGCGGGAAAGAGCTCTCCTCCATATTTTGCTTTTTGAGCCAATCGCCCAGAGTCAAAATCTAATAGCACTGGGTCAAGAAGGGATATGTCTACCCCCTCCAGGTCCCAGCATCCGTCGAAATCAGCGGGAATTTCCTTGGTCGTTATGAAACTCCCATCAATGTAAATGGACTTGCATCCAGCTAATTGGAGTGAATTTATAGCCTTTTTCAGTCCCTGGAGAAGCCGCCTTCGGTAGAGATTGGTTCCGAATCGTTCAGCAAATTCTTTCCAGGTTGCCAAATGGATTCCGCGTGGTAAGTTCCCTTTTGTATCGAACCGAGGTATCATAACACAACTATAATGTTGTGTTGATTTTTTGTCAAGAGAAAAATTGGATTTAAAAATTACTTTAAAAATCAAATAATTGTTTATCACTTGACTAAAGCTATTCGAATTTCTCGGTCACTCACCCTACTTACATTCTTCTTCAGCAATATGGGAGAATCCTCCTCATCTGTTCGGGCACCGGCCCGGCACCAAGCTTGGGAGGCTAAGTCAAAGCTGAACCGGCATCAGACTAAGCTGGAACCGTGGATATCTCGCCACTGTACTCCTTGAAAGTTGCGATATGGAAAAGAAATCAAAATCCTAGACTATTCCGTTTATTACCACTTGAAATGCTGCATAGAAAAGTAGAAATTGAAAAACAAGATTTTGAGGAAGAAATCTAGCAATTCTGGGTTAAATTCCTAGGGCAGGATGGTGGTAAATCCCGCTTTTCGAAAGTCAACCTATAAAAACCAAAAATTACTTGGACTTAAAGCTGCTAAGATAGGGCGTGATGGTGGTTACTTCATCTCTTTGTGTTTTTCCCATGCTTGTTTTATTTGTTGAATGTCCTTGTCAGTGAAGAGCCTTCTGCCGGCTTTGTTGTCCCGCCAGATTATAGGAAAAAGCTTGCCTTCGTATTTCGTAAAGGTCTTTCTGCTTATCCCAATCATGCGGCATGCTTCCAAGAGCGAGTAAAAGTTTTTGGTCTTGTGGTAATGATAATGCCTCTCCCTTTTCAAATATTCGCTTCTCTTGTTCCATAATATTTTCAGGTGGTTTACCTCGTTTTTTGTGAAGATTCTGAAGCCGTTTCTGGGGTCTCTCTGGGCTAAAGGAAACAACTTTCCTTCATGGCGCTGGTAGGTCTTGTAGTCGATACAAAGGGTTTCACAGACGTCAAAAGTCGAGAAGTAATTGCCTGTTTTGTGGTTCTTGTCTTTTCTAGGCAGGGTTACGCTGGTGGTAAATTTGACTTTCGCAATATCTTCGTGGTTTCAAGACTCTCTTCAAAGTTCATATCGGGAAGGATGGTTGGAAGCCGTTTGGCCAGCATCGTCTTTCCAGATCCCGGAGGGCCGATCATGATCACATTGTGACCCCCTGCAGCCGCTACCTCCAAGCAGCGCTTCACATGCTCCTGGCCTTTCACATCATTGAAATCAACAGGATAGTTTTGCTCTGTCTTAAAAATCTCATCGAGATCCACTTCCATTGGATCGATGTTAAGATTTCCGTTCAGAAATTGAACACAATCCGAAAGGGTATCCAAAGGCAAAATATCGATGCCTTTGACAACAGCCGCCTCCCTGGAATTTCCCCTTGGAAGCAGAATCCCACGAAACCGTGCATCCCTTGCGGCAACCGAAATAGGGAGGGTTCCCTTAATGGGTTTCACCTGTCCATCCAGCGAAAGCTCTCCCAGAATGAGGTATTGATTAAGTCTCGTTTTCTGGACGACTTCCGTAGCTGCCAGAATTCCAATCGCCATGGGAAGATCGAATGAGGACCCTTCCTTTTTGATATCGGCTGGAGCGAGATTGACAGTAATGCGCCGGGATGGAAAGTCGTAGCCACAGTTCTTGACGGCGGCTTTGACTCTGTCCTTCGATTCCTTGACAGCCCCTTCAGGAAGCCCAACCGTGGCAAAGGCGGGAAGACCCTGAGCAATATCGACCTCCACCTCTACCACATAGGCATCAATCCCAAAAACAGCGCTGCTCAAGACCCGTGCTAACATGGCCCTACCAATTTATATCCCCCTCACCCTCCCCTCTCCCCCAAGGGGAGAGGGGAGGGTGAGGGGAAACCGTCGTGGACAAGTTGGGTTCCTTTATATCAGAATGGAGAAGGGCAGACAAGGGGAATTTAGCTGATAGCTAATGGCAATGAGCGAATAGCTTATAGTTGAATGATCAGATTTAAAAATCTTGACAAAGGGGGCTGTCGTCTTCATACTGGCGTTGAGTAGAACATTGGACGGGAACGTGCCCCGTCCCGCCTCTGGCGGGATAGGTAGGGCCGGGAAGCTTCACAATGCACAAAAAACGATGAACCGTGGACCAGGGATGAATTACGAATAAAAGGGGGGCAAGATGGATATCTTATGGATCGTCAATACAAATACGTTTTTGTTGGTGATTCTAATTATTATGGTTTCCTATCTTACTGCCCAGGTGAGTGCATTGATCAGGTGGCTGAGGAGGGAGTAAATAACAAAGAAACCAGAAGGCGGTAGGCAGTAAGTAGAAGTCAGACATATTTTCGCTATGCGCTTTGCGCTATGCGATTTGGGGGTTTGATCATGGGGCGGGTATTAGTTGGAGTCGATTTGGGTGGGACGAATGTTCGGATTGGAATCATTACTTCAAAGGGGAGAGTATTGAAGAAGGAAGAATATGCATTAGACCCATCTCATGGGGGATTAAAGATAGTCGAGGGATTAGTATCGAATCTAGAGGATTTTATTCAGAGGAGAATTGGGAAGAATGACCAACTATTAGGTATTGGGATAGGCATTGCAGGAGCGATTGATATGAAAAAAGGGAGGATAATTAATTCCCCCAATGTCCAAGACCTCAATGGTTTCGGTATCCGAGAGTTCATTAGGAAAAGAATTTCATCTCCCATTGCGATTGAAAACGATGCCAATGCCTTTGCTTTGGGAGAGGGTTGGGTCGGTGCGGCAAAAGGATCCAGCTATTATTGCGGGATTACGCTCGGAACTGGAGTTGGGGGAGGTATCGTTATCGATGGAGAAATCCTCCATGGCTCCGGAGGAATGGCAAGCGAAGTGGGCCATATGGTGATTGACCCGGAAGGACCCTTGTGCGGTTGTGGAGGAAGGGGATGCCTTGAGGTTTATGCATCAGCTACAGGGATCAAGAGAATGGCTCTGGAGGCTATTGAAAAAGGGGAAGGAGGAGGAATCGTTAAAAGAGCTGGAGGTAAGGTGGAGGAAGTTACCTCAGAGAAGGTTTTTCAGGCAGCCCAATCCGGAGATGAGGCCGCTCAAAAGATCTTTCATGAGATGGGGAGATTTTTAGGCCTGGGGTTGGTCAATCTCATTCATCTCTTTGATCCGGAGAAAATTGTGATTGGAGGAAAAGCTTCCCGTGCATGGGATTCTTTTATAAAGACCACAATGGAAGTTGTTATGGAAAGGGCGATGGAGGGATCGAGAGAGAAGGTGAAGGTCGTTCAGGCCAAATGTGGTGACGATGCGGGGATATTGGGAGCAGCCTTCATTGCCCTGAAAAAGCATAGGGCGTAGCGCATAGGGGATGGCTTTTCCAATTTAGGTAGCATTTCCGTAAATCAATTTTGATGGTCTCATAAAAAGTCCCGATTTGTCACCCTGAACCTGTTTCAGGATCTCGTAAGTCCTCGATTTTGTTAGATGCTGAATCAATACTGAGTCAAGCTCAGCACAAGGTTCATGACATTTTTCCTGGTTTTCAACTTTTTACGAATTCATCAATTTTGAATTGACAAATAATGAAGGCGGTGTAAAATGGTAGTGATTTCTCTGGCTTAGGAAAGGCCGAACGGAAAAATACGGTGGGAGATCCAGTCTTTTTCATGGAAAAGAGGAAATATCCCCGTGTGTTTATGGACTTGCCCGTTGATTATTGGGTGAAACACGAGTCTTACGCTCACGGAGGAATTGTTGTTGATGCGAGCGAGACAGGCTTTCTCATTTATTCCGTCGAAGACATCCCTATCGGTACGAAATTAAAGATAGCTGTCTTGTTCCCCAGAGAATACGAATTGTCCAATTTTGAAGTGGCCGCCGAAATCATTCGGAAGAAGGTTTCGCAGAAAGGGGAGGAAGGATATCAATACGGAATAAAATTCACTAAGATATTGAAAGAGGACCATGGGAAATTAAGAGAACTGTTTATAGCAAAACTTCTCAGTGATTGATATTCAATTGGCAAAGCGAAGAGGCTGAGTCAGAAATGGCTCAGCCTCTTTTGTTCCCACATAAACCCAAAAGTTAATTCCTGATCTTTATCCAAATCGAAATTACTGTTCCTGTTTGCATGGCCGTTTGCCTTTTGTTTTGATAGAAAATGGCCGGAAAGTGCCCCGTCCCGCCTCTGGGGAGACAGGTAGGGCCGGGGAGCTTCCCTATTTGCCAAGAAACATCCATAACCCGATTGCCACGAAGGCTAGCGCAGCTACTTTCTTAAGAATATTTTGGGGGATGACCGCAATCAAACCCTCACCCAAGAGGACGCCAACCAGTGTCACAAGACACAAAGCCAGAGAAGCTCCCATGAATACAGACAAAGGAAGTTTTGTTTTGGAAGTCATCATGATGGCTGCCAACTGTGTCTTGTCGCCCAGTTCAGCTAGAAAAATCGTTCCGAAGGTGGTAAGAAAAACCTTCCAATCCATTGGGCCCCCCTTCAATCGTATTTGGTTTCTTTCCGTATTTTCCACAGAATCAGTTATTTTATTTTCCAGATGGTTTCGGCAGGGGTATCTTCTAAAACAATTCCTTTGGAGAGCAGATCGTTTCGGATTTCGTCAGCTCTTTTCCAGTTTTTCTCTTTTCTGGCAAGATTCCTTTCATCAATCAACCTCAGGATTTCCCCTTCGGCAAGATTCAATCTCCTTAAGCCTTCCTTCTTTTGTTCATTCAGGTAATTCTCTGGATCTTCCTGGAAGAGTCCTAAGGTAGACCCTAGACGAGTAAAATATTCGAATCCCTGTTTAAGCATCACCAAAATCTCTTCAGCTCTTTGTTTTTTTGACATATCCAAAAGGCTATTCAGATGTCTCTGAAGATCAAAGAAGTAGCCCAGCGCTTGAGCGGTATTGAAATCGTCATCCATGGCCTCTTCAAAACGGGCCTGGAAGGATTCGAGGATTTGGCGAGCATCTTCTATTGGAGACCCACCTCCATCCTTACCTCGGTTGCGAGTCGTAACGACCTTCCCCTTCGAGGGGAAGGGTGGGGCCTGTGGAGAACCAAGTCTCTTCAATTCCTCCTGAATCGCCTCTAGAGTCGCATAAAATCTATCCAATGCTGATTTAACTTCAGAGAGAGCATCGAATGAGAAATCGACAGGGCTCCTGTAATGAGAGGAGAGGAGGAAAAGCCGGATAGCCTCTGGACGCCAGTCTCTGAAGATTTCTTTTAACGTCAGGATATTCCCGAGAGATTTGGACATCTTCTCTTTATTGATGTTGACAAACCCGTTATGGATCCAGTATCGAGCAAACGGCTTTCCTGTGGCAGCCTCGGACTGGGCAATCTCATTCTCATGATGGGGAAAAATAAGGTCTTTTCCTCCGCCATGGATGTCCAAGGTCTCCCCTAGATATTTCTGGCTCATGACCGAGCATTCGATATGCCAACCCGGTCTTCCCTTTCCCCAGGGGCTTTCCCAGAAGGGTTCACCAGGTTTGCTTGCTTTCCAAAGGGCGAAGTCAAGAGGGTTCTCTTTCTTTTCGTCGATCCCCACCCGGGCGCCTGCCTGCATATCTTCGAGGTTTCGCTTCGAGAGTTTTCCGTATTCCTTAAATTTCTCCACAGAGAAAAAGACATCGCCTCCACTTTGATAAGCATATCCCTTTTCAATTAAGGTTGAGATCAACTCAATCATTTCACGGATATGGTCTGTGGCCTTGGGTTCAAATTTAGGTTTTTCAAGCCCGAGCTGACCCATATCCACATTAAATTCATCAATATATTTTTCAGCAATGGCTTTGCAATCTACCCCTTGTTCATTCGCCCGCTTAATAATCTTGTCTTCGATGTCAGTGAAGTTACGAACGAATGTCACCTCATATCCACGGTACTTTAGGTATCGGTAGATCGCATCGAAGACGACAGCAGAACGGGCATGGCCAATGTGGCAGAGGTCATAAACCGTAACGCCACAGGCATACATCCCAACCCGTTTGTCATGAAGGGGAACGAAATCCTCTTTCTTGCCGGTCAACGTGTTGTAGACACGAAGAGCCATAGATTTATCCCTGTTAAAATCCCACCCCGCCTCCCTTTGCCTGCCTCCAGCAGGAAAAAGACGCCGAAGGGAGGGGTAAATTTTCTACAAATGGTATCATAAACATGTAGGGTTGGCTCCCCCGAGCGAACCTAATTCTCGGACTGTTCGGGGAACAGTCCCTACAATTCAAGTGCCATTTTCAACCGACTAACGGTCTTTTCCTTTCCAAGAAGAGGGAGTGTTTTGGCCAACTCAGGCCCTTTGGTCTTTCCAGTCACCGCTGCCCGAAAAGGTGCGAAAAGGTCCTTTCCCTTTCTGCCTGTTCTATTTTCAAGTTGAGCATGAAGGGATGGCCAGGTATCGATGGTAATTTCAGAAGATGATTCTACCACTTGCAGGACCTGGCGGAGGGTTTCCTGGTTACCGGAATCGGCAAGAATTGTCTTGGCTCCATCTTCAAAGAAGAACTTTTCGTCGAAAAAAATGCCGAGATACCCCTCTACTTGGGAAAGGACCACAAGATTCTCCTTGAGGATACCGGAAACCTTTCTCAGATAGTTTTGATCGAGGGCATTGACGGGAATCCCTGCCGTTTCAAGGTAAGGAAGGAGTAGTTTGGTCAGAGACGCCTCATCTTTTTCTCTTATGTAGATACTGTTGAGCCACTCCAATTTTTTGAGAGAGTGGACAGGAGCGCTTCTTGATATGGCGGGCAGTGAAAATTCCTCTATGATCTTCTCTAATGTGAGAACTTCTTCCCGGGAGGGGGAGGTCCAGCCCAAAAGAACAAGATAATTTAAAAGGGCTTCCGGCAGAAAACCTTCTTCCCGATACTGGGAGACGGCCGTGGCCCCATGACGTTTGCTCAATGGAGAACGATCAGGGCCGAGGATGAGGGGATGATGGGCAAAGGCAGGAGGTTTCCAGCTCAAAGCCTGGTAGAGGAGGATTTGACGGGGGGTATTGGAAAGATGATCATCTCCTCGAATCACATGGGACACGTGCATCAGATAGTCATCGATGACGCAGGCAAAATTGTAAGCTGCCATTCCATCCGACCGGACAATGATAAAATCTCCGATTCCTTCCGCATCGAAGGTCATTCTCCCATGAACAAGGTCTTCAAAGGCGATGGAGCCTCGCTTCACATGAAATCGAAGGACGGGAGGCTGACCTTCTGATTCCATCTTGGAGATTTCTATCTCCGAGAGAGAATGGCATCGTCCATCATACCGAGGCATCCTTCCCTTGGAGAGTTGTTCTTTTCGGAGTGACTCGAGCCTCTCCGGAGAGCAGAAACACTTATAGGCTCTGCCCTCCTTCAGCAATTGATCCGCATAACCACGATAGAGAGACAGGCGTTGCGATTGACGATAGGGACCCTCCGGTCCCCCCTGATCAGGACCTTCTTCCCAGCGAATTCCCAGCCATTTGAGATCTTCGAGGATGTGATCAATCGAAGTCTCTGTTGATCTCTCGATATCGGTATCCTCAATTCGCAAAATAAAAATTCCGTGATGATGTTCGGCAAAGATGTGATTGAAGAGGGCGGTTCGAGCATTTCCGATATGAAGAAGACCGGTGGGGGCAGGAGCAAAACGGACACGCACACTTGGAGTCATTTGATACCTTCAAACAGTGATGCAGACAACTCTTCCGTATTCTCAAATCCCCCCCAACCCCCCTTTACTAAAGGGGGGCGAGGGGGGATTATTGGTCTATTCTTCTTCTACCAGCGCCACAGCATAGGCACCGATTCCCTCTCCCCTGCCGGCAAATCCTAACCCCTCCGTGGTTGTGGCTTTCACATTAACCCTTGCTGGTTCAATCTCAAGGACGTCGGCGATCTGTTTCACCATTCGGGGGATGAACTCGGAGAGTTTTGGCCTCTGCGCCACAATGGTGGCATCGATGTTGAGGAGGTGGAACCCTTTCTCTTTTATCTTATTGATCACTCTTTTAAGGAGGACCGTACTCCTGATGTCTCTATACTGAGAATCGGTGTCAGGAAAATGTTTTCCAATATCTCCTTCTCCAATGGCTCCAAGTAAAGCATCGCAGATGGCATGGAGAAGAACGTCCGCATCGGAGTGGCCTTGGAGACCAAACAGATAGGGGATTTCAATCCCCCCCAAAAATAGGGGCCGTCCCGTGACTAAGGCATGGGCATCATATCCGAACCCTACTCTCATCCGTCTTCTCTCCTACCCCTTTCAGCCTGCTTCGTTTGGGCCTTCATTTTAAGGAAGAGATGGGCAAGAATCAAGTCTTCTGGGGTGGTAATTTTAATGTTAGTATAAGATCCTGGAAGGATATGAACCTTCACTCCCAGACGTTCAACCAGAGAGGCGTCATCCGTTCCCACAAAACCATCTTCCGTTGCCTTAGTATAAGCCTCTCTGATCACCTTTGCCTGAAAGGTTTGGGGAGTCTGGGTCTGCCACAGGGATTCCCGGTCGAGGGTTTTCAAGACGGTTCCATCCGGATTGGACATCTTGATCGTATCCTTCACAGGCATGGCAACGACCACTGCCCCAAATCGCTCGGCTGAATGAATCGAATCCTCGATCATCGCTCTCGTGACGAAAGGTCGAACGCCATCATGGATCATCACGATATCCACAACCTTGGCCAGGGCATCCATTCCATTCTTGACAGAGTCCTGTCGCCGGTTTCCACCGGGGACGATTTGAGCAATCTTTCGGTATTTATATTTTTCAACGATCTCCTTTAAGGTGTAATCCATATCCTCCTCACTCACCACCAGAAGAGTGGACCGGACGAGAGGACAGGTCTCAAATTGATCCAGGGTATGGGCGAGGATGGGTTTGTCGGCAAGAAGATAGAATTGTTTCTTCTTCCCCTCCATGAAGCGCTGGCCCTTTCCGGCGGAGACAATAATGGCATCGGCCTTCATAGATCAACAAGGAGAAAAGGAGTAATGGGAAAGTAAAAGGTTGAGGCTAAGGTTAAGGCTTAGAAATTCTCAACCTCAACCTCAGCCTGCTTGTGTTCCATCCAACATTCCAATATTCCAGGCTTCAGAATTCGCTGTCCAGGGGATAGTATATATCTTTCCCCTTACTTTCTCGGCTCGCCTCCTCCTTCATCAAACGGGCGAAAATCATCCTACCCGCCGGAGTCTGGAGGACGCTGGTCACGACGACATCAATGGTTTTTCCGATCTGTCTCCTCCCATTATCCACCACGATCATGGTCCCATCATCCAGATAGGCGACCCCTTGCCCCATTTCCTTTCCTTCCTTGAGAATCTTCACATTCATTTCTTCTCCCGGGAGGACCACGGGTTTCAAGGCATTGGCCAGTTCATTGATATTCAATACCTCAATGCCCTGGAGCTCGGCCACCTTATTGAGGTTGGAGTCGTTGGTGAGGATCTTCCCGTGCACCTCCTTGGCCAATTCAATCAATTTGGAGTCAACTTCTTTGACCGAGGGATAATCCGTGTCGACGATTCTCACATCCACATTGGCCTGTTTCTGGATATGGTGGAGAACCTCCAACCCTCTTTTCCCTCTGGTTCGTTTGACCGGGTCAGAGGAATCGGCAATGTGTTGCAGTTCCCCGAGGACGAATTGGGGAATGAGGAGAGGGCCCTCAACAAAGCCGGTCTCGGTGATGTCTGCGATTCGGCCGTCGATGATGACGCTGGTATCCAGGATCTTGGAATTTTCTCCCCGGGGAAGGCCCCTTGAAAATGGTTTCCATCCGGGCATCTGAAATTCGTCTCCTTTCTTGAAACCGATCCGGATACCGATATATCCGCAGATTCCGTAAAGGAGACCGTAGAGCGGAAGAATCATTTGCTGGTTATTGAAAAGATTAGGGAATAGGGCGTTGGAAATGAGATTGGCAACCATGATGCCGAGTATCAATCCAATAAAACTTCCCAAGAGATTCCTCAAAGGGACCCTTTTCATCCGCCGCTCCATCAGAAGGGCGAAGCCAGCCAGAAGGAGCCCGCCGAGGATCCCCCACCACCCTACAAAAGGGGACGGGGAAAAAGCTGTCGCTAAATAGTACCCACTCACACCGCATATGAGAAGCAATAGAGAACGAAGAATCCATGAACCCATTCAGTTCACCTCCCTTCCATGAATTTTAAAAAGGATACTTCACTGAAAAGATGACGGGGAATAAAAGGGATGGATCACCTACGACCGAAAGATCGTATTGATCTCCTTCAGGATATCCGACTCTTTCACATCGCGTGCAATGGCCAACTCCTTGACCAGAAGGTTCTTGGCCGTATCCATGATTTTCCTCTCCCCAAAAGAGAGTTCTTTATCGGCCTTCAGAAGATGGAGGTCCCGGAGTACTTCTGCAATCTCATAGATCGATCCCGTATTGATTTTTTCCATATACTCCCGGTATCTTCGATTCCAGGTCTGATTATCCACTGTGACATCCCGGTCCTTTAGGATGTGAATGACTTTTGAGACATCGATCTTCCGGATCACTTCCCTTAACCTGACCGCTTCGATATTGTCCCTGGGAATCATGATGGTCATCCCATTTTCTAAAATACGAAGGATATAGAAGGTATGTTCACTCCCTGAAATCTGCTTGGCCTCAATGGCATCAATGACCCCTACTCCATGACCTGGATAAACCGCCTTGTCACCAATTTTGAACATGTTCTCCCCCTTCCTCATAGTTGTCATAATTGTCCCCCAAGCAAGATTTTCCCGCGTGGCTAATCAAAAAGGTATCTATTTTCGAGAAGGGATAGCCAGGAACAGGAATTTAAGTGCCCTTGTCTTTGGCAAGTCTTAAAATGTCGTTTGCATCGGGTCTCTTTCCATCAATCAGCCGACCCATAGAGGCATCGATTCCCAAAAAGCCTGAGATTTGAATCTTACCTTTTTGCTCCCTTCTCTCATCAAGGCCATCCGGCCGAAAGACCTCCACCACATCCCCTATCCTTAAGCCGGTTAATCTCCCGGCATTAATGTAGATATCTTCACCCTCTACTTTGGCCACCCGGCAAAACCAATCAAGACTGTCCAACTCCCGGGAGAGGGCCTTGCTGAGATCGCTGATGGCAAGATCGATGGCCTTTACCTTAGCCTTTTCCTCGGAGTAGGTTCCCTTTTCCCTCGAAGCAATGATGGGATTTGTGGCCGATAGGGTTTTTAAAGTTTTTCCCGAGAGGGTATCCACAATACTCGTTTCTACTTTAAGGATGGCCTTGGCCATTTCATCACGATCCTTTATCGTCTTCGTCGTGAAGACATAAGGTCCGGAGAGGTGTCCCACCACCAAGGCGTGGATCCCAAAACCCTGGTCCAGTAAGCGAAGGACCTTGGGAGTTTCGAGGTCAGATAAAACGTAGCCCCCTTTTTCAAGAAATTCCTTTACCAGTTGATAGTCGATGAAAAGGATTCGTTGAGATCTCTGGCTAACCTCCTTGGTCAGTTTTTCTGCCATCCAGTCTCCGTAAGTCTCGTCGGCTTGAGTCGATCGATCATCAAAATAAGTCAAAACCACTTTCCTCTTCAGTTCCTGGGGCATGAATGACGAACGAGAGACAAGGAGAACCTCTTTCTCAAGTGAATCTGGCAATGTTTGAGAACTTGAAGTGGAGCTACCCCTTGTCGTTGTCCCCGAAGGAGGGATGGAGGTGACGAACGTCTCTTTTCTCGAGAGATATTCATTTACAGGGATATAGAGATATGGAGACTGACCTGTTCCCTCAGATCCTTTGGCGTTGGTGACCTTGACATACTCCTCTCCATCGATAATGACGACCTCTTTGTTCAACAATTCTTTTATCTTCGCCTTATGGGGAGGACCTTTTTTGATGGGAAACCAGGATGGAGTGGAGCACGATAAGGAAAGAGAAAGGGTAAAAAGGAGAATGAAAATAGGAAAGCGAAGCATCGGGCTTTTATAATCCTTTCTCCTTCTGGATAACATAAATAAATATACACTAAAATGAGGGAAAAATCAACCCTTCGATGTTCCCTTCCAGACTCGTGGTGGAATTTGAATTTATTCGACTTTTCTATTTTCTTAAATCTATCTCTAGAAATAAAAAACCTGATTTAAAACAAATACTTAAGAATCTTTCGGGTTTGGGGAAGGAGGTTCAGTATGCCACTAGGCGAAGCGAAAATAGGAGAAACGTGAACAAAGTGAACATGAGCCAAATATGGAAACGAACCCGACCGTTCTGTCATACCCGCGAAAGCGGGTATCTAGTGGGTTTTTTCCCAGATTCTCTTCTGGATTCCTGCCTTCCCAGGAATGACGACGAAGAGGGAATTAGAACCGAAGTCGACTTGAAGTCGACATGTTTTCGGAACCCCTCGCCTTCAAGGCGAAGGAGGTTTAGTGAGATTGAGCTAAGTATTCGAGAACTTTCTGGAGGTCTTCAGGAGTGTCGACACCAAGGGGTTCATACTGGACGGGTGTCAATTTAATTCGGTATCCATTTTCAAGAGCCCGGAGTTGTTCCAATTTTTCAAGTTTCTCCAGAGGGGTTGGTTTCATTTTGGTGAACCGTAGGAGAAATGGTCGCGGGTATACATAGATACCAATATGTTTAAAGACCCTTTTAGGGAGTGGCCTCTTCGTACCAAAGGGGCTAGATTCGAGACGATCAATTTGGAGGTCACGAGGAAAGGGGATGGGAGATCGAGAAAAATAGAGGGCAAAGTTCTTTTGATCGGCGACCACCTTCACCACATGCGGATTCAACCAATCTTTGACCTCACTGATCCCGGTCATCAACGTGGAGATGGAAATGGTTTCGTCGGTGAGAAGAGGTCGGATGGCCTTGTCAATGATCGAACCTTTGATCAGGGGTTCATCCCCCTGGACATTGACGATGATCTCTGATTTGAGTTTCCGCGCCACCTCGGCCACCCGATCGCTTCCCGTCAGGTGGTCCGGGGAGGTCATTAAGGCTTTTCCCCCGAAATTTTTGACCGTTTCCAAAATTCTTTCGTCATCCGTGGCAACCATCACTTCATCAATCAACCTGGACTGACACACTCCTTCATAGACGCGCTGAATCATGGGTTTCCCGAGAATATCGACCAGGGGTTTTCCTTCGAAACGCGTGGAACGATATCGAGCTGGAATAATGGCAGTGATCTTCATAAAGTTGGGTGGTTCTTTTTTCATTTAACCAAATCAAAACAATGGTGTCAACCCTTTCCAGCATCGGGTTGTCTTAAACACAGCATGGGAAGCATCTCGAGTTCTGTGATGGCACGGTGAGCCTCGCAGAAGCAGACGGACCAGGCTTCGAAAGCTTTAGAATTGCGATCTTTGCGACTGTCAAGGGTAATTTTCGTGGTCACTGAGGAGGGGTCTTTTCCCAGGCCTTGAGGGGCCTCGAATCAAATCGACAAGAGGTTTCGCTCTAAATCTTTCTCCGCTGGCCCGTCTACTTCCGCCCGATCAACGGGTGCCCCTAATTTCTGTCCCAGTTTTCATTACATGAAAAGAGATGCTTACCACAGGATGACCCCTCGTTGACGGCGAGAGAGTTTCCTGATACGATTTTTAAGAAAGACGAAAAAATCGACGAAACTCGAGAACATTTCAACCGTGGAGAGAAACCCATGAAAACGAAGTTATCCATTCAGCAATATATCTTGATGCCAGTGCGGGGTTTCAGGGCAATCCAGCCCTTCTCATCGCCAAGTGTTGTCAACTTTCTCACCTCGATCGCTAGAGTGGGAAGGGTGCGTCCTCAGGCCTTCGGAAAGAAGAAAGCTACGCCCCTTAAGATGCGCGTTCTCGATTCGATTCATGAAGATGGGCCGAAACTGGTCGAGCTGTGGCCTGATGAAGCAATCACTCTCCGGGCCCATCAACCGAGCGTGAAGCTTGTGCCGGTCCTTTATTACAGAACGGCCGTGGCTCCACGATGGTGCATTCAATCCCATCCCGAGGTAGCGGCTAAAAGGGCCGCCGTAAAGATCACACTAAAAGTTGTGAGCAAAAAAGACGCCGAGCCGATTTCTGGAGCAAGTGTCGTGGCCTTTATCGATTTTGAAAAAGGCATTGGTGACCAGGGGACGACCAATCGTAAAGGCGAGGTCAGGTTATCTCTTGGGGCGTCAAGCAAAAAGCTCCAGAGGTTGTACGTCTATCCTGAGAAGGGATTTTGGGGGTGTCTCAAAAAGAATATCACGGTAACTTCTGGGAAGACGATCGGATTGGACCCTCTCGATCTCTCATACATAGACTCACTGCGGTATCTCTATGGAAATTCTCCAGGTGGTTCGGGAAGGGGGATTAAGGTGGCTGTGATCGATACGGGAATCGATAAGATTCATTCGGATCTACATGTGGATGGAGGGATGAACACGGTACTTGGTGAGGATCCGAACGACTTCGGTCCGAATGGCTCAAGCCACGGAACCCACGTGGCGGGGATCATTGCAGGTCTGGGGAGACCTCCCTCTGGCCTTCGGGGATTGGCGCCTGCCGTGATGCTGCGCAGCTACCGTGTCTTTGGAAAGAATTCAGAGGGTGCTTCAAATTATGATATAATTAAAGCGATCGATCAGGCAGCAGCAGACGATTGCGATCTGATCAACATGAGTTTGGGGGGTGGCCCTTGGGACGATGCCATGAGTGCAGCCATCGAGGAGGCTCGCGCCAAAGGGACTCTGGTGATTGTAGCAGCCGGAAATGAGTATCGTTCTCCCGTCAGCTTTCCTGCGTCCGATCCTTTGGCGATCGCTGTCTCGGCCATGGGCAGGAGAGGAACTTTTCCAAAGGATTCCACCGAAGCCGGAGATATTGCCCCTCCCTACGGAAAAGACCGATACAATTTCATCGCCGCTTTTTCGAATATTGGACCGGAACTCGATTTGACGGGGCCTGGGGTAGGGGTTCTTTCAACCATCCCTGGAGGATATGCTCCAATGAGTGGAACGTCCATGGCTTGCCCAGCAGTGACAGGCTTTACGGCCAAAATGCTTTCGATGGCTGGGCATCGGAATATTCTGAATATGCCGCGTGATCAGGCCCGTTCAGATGCCATGGCACAGGCTCTGCTTCAGGCAGCAAAATCACTTGGCTTTGGGCCAAAGTTCGAAGGAAAGGGTCTTCCCTTATAAGGAAATTTGGATGAGCCGGTTCATTTTGCGATATCGAGGAGAAGGATCTAAACCCGCAGAGGATGTGAATCGAGTCCGTTCCCTGCAGAGCATAAAAGTTTTGGATGAATCTTCACCGCGCATGCTTCTTGTTGAAGGGGCTGGAGCAAGGCTGAAGGCTCTGGTGGAATCCATGCCGGAATGGGTTCTTACCCCGGAGCGGATGATTCCACTCCCCGATCCTCGACCGAAGCCCCGGAAAAGGAGCTGATAAACGTTTCCCCTCACTCTTCCCGTTCGGCTGAGCTCACGACGAAGCCCTCTCCCCGTCGCCTGGCTGCCGGTAGGCAGGGGGAGAGGCCCTGCACCACGTAGGGTGCAGGACTTAGCCCTGAACCTAACATGGTTCAGGGGAGGGGGTGAGGGGGCATAAAATGTTAGAAGAAAATTCTCAGATTTAAACATGTAGGAGTCCAGAGAGGATGTAGGTTATGGCAAAGGCTATCGAACAACTAAAATCAGGTTTGATCGTAGGTCATGCTGGGCTTGGCTTTCGCGATGGAGTGACTGGAAGCGTTCGACAACAAGTCCACGATGGAGACACGATTAACGTTCGTGCCCTTGGCAATTTTGGAGTTCGTTTTCTCGGGGTCGATGCTCCCGAGATCAGTTTCAAACTTCCAGGGGAAGGAGGATTTACGGGGTTATCCAACATAAAGTGGGAGAGATATTTGAGTGACCCATTTACAAATTGGCCCCATGAATCTCGCTTGGATAAAGATCTCATCGATTACTTGAAGGCCAAGATCAAACCCGGAGTGGCCCTGAATCACTATCGCCATGCCACTCAAGCCGAGGATGAATTGGAGAAGGAGGTTTCGAAGGATCTTGAAGACCTCGGTCAATCAGGGGAGGAATTTCAGTTCTTCCTTGCCTTTGCTTACGAGATCATGGATCGCTATGGCCGATTGCTCTGTTTTATTAATCGTTATCAACCAGAAGGAGAAAGGCCCCTCAGCTACAATGAGAGGTTGTTGCAAGCGGGTGTGATCAGTCCCTATTTCATCTGGCCCAATATTAATCCTTTCCGAGAGAAAAAACCATTGATCAACGCGGTCATCGAACCAAAGAAGGCTAAAGAGGAGGCCCAGAAGGAACCGTTGCTGCGCAAGGCTCGGGAAGGGTTTCGCAAAGCGAGGCGGGAAGGGAGAGGAATATTTAGCCCAGAGGGTCCCCTTCAGCTAGAACCTTTTGAAATAAGATTTTTGGCGGGTCAACGTCCACCAACGCGGTGGGTCATTGATTTGAGCAAAAATGATGATATTCTGATTAAACCTCAGAAGTATTACACCATCAAAAATCAAGAAGACCGTCTATATATCCCGGAAGAGTACGTTTCGCTGTTCGTCGAAAAAGGCTGGAAACGACAACAATAATACCCCTTATTGCCACGGGTAAATACTAGCCAAAGATACTTGAAATTTCCGCACTTATTCCCCTCCCCCTTTTCGATGGGGGAGGGAGAGGGTGGGGGTGAGGGGGGCCTCATGTAAAAGAATCAATTGCGTTTGTATTAATACAAACGCAATAATTATCGTTACAGTCATTGCGAGCCCAAAGGGCGTGGCAATCTCGTCTTTGCTTGGGATTGCTTCGTCGCTCCCCTCCTCGCAATGACACGCTGTTTATGTCGTTTGTATTAGTAAGGGACAAAGAGTGTGAGTAGAGGAAATAATTTTGGAATTTAATTGTTTAGGGAGGTATTCTTTTCTAGATCTGGTGAACACGCTGTTTCAGGTCTTGTAATTCCGGTTCGAGGAACGTAATTCGCCGAGTTCTGCGTACGAAAACTTAATGGCAGCTAGCACGTCCTGATTCTTCTCGTCAATTTTTCTATCGAGCCCATCCAGGCGGCGATCGAGTTTTTGGTCTAAATTCACAACTCCTTCCGCTACCTGTTGGACCTTGCTTATCACGTCCTCTGAAATAATATGGAACTTATGGATGATTTCTTCTTTGAAATCTCCTAATCTCTTTTCAAAATATTCCTTC
>Ga0315282_10002654_pt1 | contig 32653 bp, 37 predicted proteins | sample YL17G07_20_MG_FD_203693 | JGI IMG/M metagenome (GOLD analysis project Ga0315282, IMG submission 203693) | Sediment microbial communities from Yellowstone Lake, YNP, Wyoming, USA - YL17G07_20 | ecosystem: Environmental > Aquatic > Freshwater > Lake > Sediment | place: USA: Wyoming | collected...
CCTGGCCATTAGAAAAGCAAAAGAAAGAACTTGAGAAATTTGGGAAAATAGAAAAGCCAGAAAAAATAGAAAGAGAAGGTTTGCCGCCCTTGCCAAACGCAGAAATGGGAAAGGTTGTCACAAGACTTGCTTCATTTCCCTCGGGAGCATTACATCTGGGAAATATGAAAGCTGCAGTAATCTCTTATGAATATGCTAAAATGTACAAAGGAAAATTTATTTTCAGGATCGAAGATACCGACCCTGATCCAGAGAAAGTAAAAAAAGAAAACGTTGACTTGATTAAAAAAGACTTGGAAACTATGGGAATAAAGCCTGATGTATTTTATTTTTGCTCATCTCAATTTCCTAAGCAATACAAACTTGCAGAAAAATTAATAAAAGAAGACAAGGCATATGTTTGTACGTGCAAAGCAGTATTAGGAACTAAAGACAAGATGGCAGCTGCAAAAGAAGAATGTGAGCACAGAGGACAAACTGTTGAAGAAAACCTTCAATTATTCAAGAAAATGTTTAAGTGTTTTAAAGAGGGTGAAGCAGTATTACGGCTTAAAACTGATATTAACGATCCTAATCCAGCATTAAGAGATCCTGTTTTGCTAAGAATAAGGGATGGAATAAATCCAACAACTGGAAAAAGACACAAAGTCTATCCAACTTACAATTTTAACTGTGCGATTGAAGATCACGACAGCGGAGTAACTCATATATTAAGGGCAACTGAACATACAACCAACACGGAAATCCAAAAGAAAATTTATGAAGCCTTAGGATGGAAAAACTTTCCAACAACCATAAACTTTGGTTTCTTGTATGTTCCTGGGGAAAAAATTCATAAAAGATTTATAAGAAATGCGATACGAGAAGGAAAATTCAGTGGTTGGGACGATCCTAGACTTGGACAATACGGTTTAGTAAGAGCCTTGTTAAGAAGGGGAATAAAACCGCAAGCAATTAAAAACATGATAATTGAAATGGGAGTAAATCCTCAGACAGTCCATTTCCAATGGGAAAAGCTCTTCACTGAAAACAGAAAAATAATAGACCCTATCTCTAACAGGTACTTCTTTGTTGGAGAACCAATTGAAATTGCTTTAGACAAACTACCTTTAAGAACTGTAAAGGCTCCTTTGTTCCCTGGAAAAAGAAAGTATAGAAAAATTCCTGTTACCAAAAAGGTTTTTGTAGACAAAATAGACTTTACAAACTACAGAGGAAAGGAAGTCCGTTTGATGCACTTTTGCAATGTTATCCTAGACAAAAAATCAAAAGTAATTGGAAAAGCTTTGAAGGATGTTCCAAAGATCCATTGGGTTTCCTCAAAAAACGTTAAAGCAAAAGTTGTTATGCCTAACGGAAATGAGGTGGAAGGTTTAGCTGAACCAGAAGTTGAAAAAGTTAAACCTGACCAGACCGTGCAATTCGAAAGAATTGGATTTGCAAGATGTGACAAGAAAGGCTTATTCTATTTTGCACACAAGTAATTTACTCTCCTATGTTAGAGAATAAATAAAGAAATTTTAGAAAAACAACTTAAAGCTTGTTGACAAATTATTAGCATGGACATGAAGAATGTGGTTGCCGCATTTTTCATTATAGTAATAGTTCTAACCTTGATTGACATAAGGCCTTACAGCACTGGATATTTTATAAATCCTTCATCAAGCAAGCTGGAAGCAGCTACTGCAACCATAATAATTTCAATTTTTGTAATACTTCTTATGCTGCTTCCTAGAAAAATTTCTACTTATTGGGGAAAATAATCCTTAAATCCTGATTTTTCTATATTCTTAGTATATGTACAGTTTAGAAGAATGGAAAAGAAGGTTAAGGAAATATTCTCCAGAAAATATCAAAGGTTTTGATGATGAACATGTAAAAATGAGAATGGAACAAAGAGGAATTACTAAAGAAATGATAGAAGAAAACCTTCTTAATCCAGATAAACTTATAGAAGTCAGTGAACAAGAATCTTTAATAAAGGAAATAAATAAATTTGAATTTTGTTTTGAACTAAGTCATAAAAGAGAACTAAGTTTAATTGTGAAAATGGACAGTAAAGATTTATACCTTACGACATGCATTATAAAATACAGAAAATGGCAGAAAGAGGTGGATAGATGGAAAAGAAAACGTTTTTAGATTATGATGAAGGAAACGATTCTTTCTTTTTGTATAAAAATAAGAAAGTCAAAGGTAGCATCAAAGCTGGAAATTTAATTATAGATATAGACTATAATGGAAATATTGTTGGATTAGAATTTTTAGATGCTTCTGAATTCTTTAAAACATTAAAGATTACTAAAGAGATGCTAAAAAATGCTATTAAAGGTAGTTTTATGTCCGAAACCAAAGGCGGATGGTTAATAGTTCGTTATTTAATTATGTTTCCAAAAAATATAGAAGAAAGACATGCAATTATGATACCTGCAGTTTCAGGTGTAAAATAATTGATTCTTATTAAATTCTCTTTGATTTAGAATAATCCTTAAATCCTGAATTTTACATATGCTTAGTATGGAAAAAGTATCCGAAGAAATCAAAAAGTTTAAATGGGCAAACTCAGAGATGAAAAAGGAGCTATTAGAAAAGGAATAGCTTTCAATAAATAACTTTATTTATTAAATTTAGAATAAACTATTATGAACAAATATGTAATTATTTCTCTTTCTATAGTTGTTTTAGGTTTTATTATACTCACAGTAGGTTTAGTTTTTTCTAATATCATCTTAAATGCATTAGGATGCGTAATGATTATTTTACCAATTTTAATTTTAAAAATTAAAGATTATGGAACAAAAAGAAAATCTATTTTAGAGTATATGGAAAATAAAGATAAGTCAATACTCCCTTTACCAAAAACTAAAATAAGAAAAAAAGAAATAATATCATCTATTATGTCATTATTCATTACCATAATAGTTATAGCGTTTATATCTATTGCATTAAAAAATTATTTTTTTAAATTAAGCGATATTGATATAAAAAAAGCTGAAAGTGATGGTTGTGCAAAATTAAATATGGGTGGGATATGCATAACAGAACCTTCTAAAATATATGTTCCTTATGATGTAAATAAAGATGGAATAGTTGGAGGAATTGGTGATAGTTTAGAAGATTTACTTCAAACATATTATAATTGTACTGGTTCATGCGTAAGAAAACGTTGCGGCTGTCCGGGTTAATTAAGATTTAAATACTTTACAAAATAGAATAATGAAGTGAACTAATGAAATGAGGTGATGATATGGATGATGATAGAATTCTACATATAGTTGAGATTGCTAGAAACACAGGCAAGGTTAAGATAGGAACCAACGAGACAACAAAGGCAATAGAGAGGGGAGTAGCAAAACTTGTTGTTGCTGCAGAAGATTGCCAACCAAAAGAAATTATATTGCATCTATCTCCCTTATGCAATGAGAAGAAAATACCTTACGCTATGGTAAAAAGCAAACAAGAACTTGGAAGGGCAGCAGGAATAGATGTCCCAACAGCAGCCATAGCAATAATCCAAGAAGGAGACTCTAAGAAAGACATAGAAGAACTAGCTAAAAAGTGATTAAATGCCTCAAGATGCAACACCAGCAGAAGTTGTCCAATTACTTGGACGCACGGGAATCAAGGGAATAACCCAGGTTAGATGCAAGCTTATAGACGGTAGGGACAAAGGAAAGGTCTTGATAAGAAATGTCATTGGACCTGTTAGACTAGGAGATATTTTAATGCTTAGAGAAACTGAGATGGAGTCTGCTGGAACCATGGAAGTGAGATAATGAAATGTTCGTTTTGCAACAAGGAAATAGAGAAAGGAACTGGAATGATGTTTGTAAAAAACGATGGGAAAATTTTTTATTTTGATTCTTCGAAATGCGAGAAAAACATGCTAAAGCTTAGAAGGGAACCAGCAAGAACAAGATGGGTAAAGAAAGTGAAAAAATGATTCTTGGTATAGACAAGGTATTGGAACTTATAAAAACTAAAAATCTCATAGAAGGTCTAGACAAAAAAGAAATAAATTTTGAGGGATGCGGAGTAGACTTACGCATAGGAGAAATCTATGAAATGGTTGATGACAAGGGATTCTTGCACATAAAAACAAGAAAAACTCCTAACTTCAAACTAATCGCTAAGTATGAAAAAGGTAAAAGTAGAAAAGTAAAACTAAAGCCTGGAAAAACTTATTCTGCAACCACTGTTGAAAAAATCAATACGCCAGAAGACTTGTTTGGTTGGTTTATACCTCGTTCTACGCTATACAAGTGCGGTATAATAGTCCAAGGCATAAGAACTGATCCTGGATATAAGGGAAAATTCTCGTTTGTCTTAACAAATTCTTCCAAAAAGCCTTTTGAGATTGAGATAGGAGCTAGAATTGCTAACATTGTTTTCCATAAAATAGAAGGAAAAACTAGTTTGTATAAAGGGCAGTGGCAGGGTGGGAGAGCTTTCATAGAAAAAGAGGAAAAACAAACAAAGCAAAAGTAAATTTAATTCTTTAGACTGAGTTAAAAGCAACTGCCTAACTCATTTTTTGACGTGGTTATGTTTATATATTGACGATGGCATAGTTACTCTTGTTTTTTAACTAGGAGATTTTATGTTAAGGGAGAATTTAGTTAAAGATTTAAAGGAGTTTGGTTTAAGCGAGTATGAAGCAAAAACATATCTTGCCTTAACTATTCATGGCCCTCTATCGGCCTCTTCTATTTCAGAGTTGAGCACTGTCCCTCAATCGAAAATATACGAGGTTTTAAAATCACTTGTTTCTAAATGCCTAGCAGAGTACTGGAATGGAAAGCCTTTAAAATACAGATCAGTCGAACCGATTTTCGCCCTCAAAAAAATGCTTAACCAAAAAAGAATGAAAATTGAAAATCTAAAAGAAAAGACAGACGCTTTGATTAAAGAGCTAAAGCCATTTAAAGAAAATGGATTTAGTTTGTGGTCTTCAAAAGGAAAGATAGCCTGTCTAGAAAAGGCTGCTGGAATGATATCAAAAGCTAAGAATTACGGGTTTGCAACAACCTCTCATTTCTCTCGCTGCCCTTCGTTAGACGAGGCTTATGTTCGAGCTTTGAAAAAAGGAATAAAAATAAAGATGCTTGGCACATCTTCCTTGGATGAAGCTAAGAGAGCTAGGGCATCATGGTATTTTAAGCAAGGGGCTGAAATAAGGATTTTGCCTATGGATTTGCAAACAACTTTGGGAATAGTTGATAACAGGGAGGTTTGCATAAGGATTGATAACAATTCTCTGGACTCGGATGTGATTTGGAGCAACAATCCTGCCTTGATAAATATTTTCAAGACTTATTTTAAAGAGCTTTGGTCAAGGGCAAAGAAATTTAAACTAGCCTCTTAAATATTGAATGATTTAACTCTAATAAAATAATTTCTGTTAAGAAATTAATAAGTAAAATGTAACTCCTAAAAATGCCAATAAACCTAACAAGCTATATTCTCCATCAACAATTACATCACATAAAAATTTTTTATTAATTTTTATTATTGCGAGATATAGAAATAAATAACCATATAAAGAAACGCCAATATTAATTACATTCATAAATGGAGGTAGCAGACCTTGGAGTGTAATGTAGAGAAAGAAAAATAATGATAAAGTATTCAAAATTGCTAAAAAAAACATTGTTTTCTTTTCACCTATTAACACAGGCAAAGTCTTAATTCCTGTTAATTTATCACCTATAATGTCTCTGACATCAAAAACTGTGGCTCCTATATATATTCTAATGAAAATGAATAAAGCTATTAACCATGTTGCAATAGTAATCGAACCAGACCAATAATAAACTGTAAGAAATGGTATTGCAAACCATCCAAGTGCAACAAGTAAGTCTTTAAATATTGGAATTTCTTTAAAACGTCGAAATTTAACTTTTTTATTTAAAGATTTTGGAACCCAACTAACTCCATATAGTGTAGCTATGGCTAAGGGTATGATTAAAACAATTGCAGTCTCAATACCTCTACTAAGAGCTATTAGAATAGCCAATATGCAAGAAATCAGAGCTCCTCCAAATAAATATTTGCTATATTTAACAACAAAAGAAAATCTTTCAGGATAGCTTATAAAATCTTCCTTTTCATCAGTTTTTCTATTAAAATTATAAATAGAGAAGGTAATAAGAAATGAAGCCAAAAATAAACCTAAATCAAATTTCAGATTAAGTATTAACGTTGACATATAAGTTGTTAAAGAGGCTCCAAGAGATAAAAAAATACCACTACGAGTTATTGCATCTAAAAAATGTTGGAAGGCAGATTTTGACATATACTTATATTTTGCCTTGCCTTAATATATTTATTACTATGAAAAAAAGTGAAGATATTGTAATAGTCGGTGGCGGACCTGCAGGAGCTTATTGCGCTTATGAATTAGCTAAAAATGGAATTTATCCTGTAATATTTGATAATTCTCATCCGAGAGAAAAACCTTGTGGTGGTGGTCTCTCACCTTTAGTATTAGAAAAATATCCGTTTATGAAGAATGTTCCTTCAAAAGGAATATTCTCTGCTAAATTTAAAATCATCTCACCCTCCGGTAAAGAAGCAATTGCAAAAGGTGAAAGGGGTAGCTTTAATGTTTCAAGATTACAATTAGACAAATACATTTTGAATATGGCAATAAAAAATGGTGCACAGCTTATAGAAGAAAGAGTGATAAAAGTTGCAAAAGAAAAAAATTTATGGATTTTAAAAACTAAAAAAAGAACATTAAAAGCAAAAATAATCGTTGGTGCTGATGGTGCTAATAGTTTAGTTCGCAATGAAATTTTAAGTCCCATACCTAAAAAAAACTTAGGTATAACTTTTGGATACTATGCATCTGGAATGGAAAAAGAAGATTCTATCATTAAATACTTAAAGAAGAATGCACTTTATATTTGGATATTTCCACGAAAGGACCATTCTAGCATAGGAATAGGTAGTGGATTAGAATATTCTAAAACTTTAAAAGTTATATTAGATAATTTTATATCTACATACTGTCCTCATATTAAAATAATATCAAAATTCAGTGCTATTATTCCTTTAATTAAGGACCCGAATTTCTATAAACTTCCTTGTGCTGGAGAAAACTGGATTTTAGTTGGGGATGCTGCAGGTCACGTGGATCCTATTACTGGTGAAGGCATTCTCTATGCTATGTGGGGTGGAGAATTAGCTGCAAAAGCTATAAAAAATAGTAATCCAAAAGAATTTGATGTTTCTTGGAGAAAAGAATATGGATATGACTTGATAGAAGGTTGTAAAATGAGAGATATGTTTTATAACCCTTTTATGACAGAACTTTCAGTTATTTTAGCTTCCCGAAGTAAAACTTTTTCTCATTTAATGTATGATATAATTACAAGCGAAGAAGAGTATAAAACTTTTAATTCAAGAATGTTAAGAGAGTTCCCAAGGTCTTTAATAGAATTTATTTTTAAGAAAAAGTAATTTAAAAGTTTGTTTATTAGATTTATTAAGAATCTCGATGAAATATTAAATATGCCAATAAAAGATAAAATCGTAGGTAACCTTATAAAATATATTTTAATACCTAGAAATGAAATAATTGATCAAAGCGGTTTTATAATAAATAAATTAAGCCTTCAAAAGGAAATAACAAATTTAAGAGAAATTTTATTACCTGAATCAATTTTTATATCATTAGAGAAAAATATTGTAAAAATTTATAAAAACAAAGGAAAAAAAATTCTTTATTCTACAGGTAAAAAGTTTTGCTATAGATATGGATTGATATCTAAATATCCTACTGTAGAGGATGGAAAATTTTATTTGAATTTTGTATACTTACTTGTTCGCTTTTTAGAAGCTGTATATTCAAGTAAAATGGAACATTCTATTAATATAAATAAGAGAATTTTTAGATTAAAAATGTGGGATTATATTGTTTGCGGTAAAAATGGGTTAGGACTTATATTGACTGATGGATCTGCCGGTCTAATTTCTTATGCTTTCTCAGATCCAACTATAGAGGGTGCTCAAGTCAAATGTCAAGGGAGAGGTGATAAAAACTGTGAATTAGTTTGTGCTACCCCAGAAACTCTGAGAAAAATGAAATTAAAATTTATATCTGCACCTGATTTGAATGACTTAGAACTTGAAAATTCATATAACAGCATAAACGCTGTTAGAGAAACAGAATACAGCAAAACTTCATTTAAAGATTTAGTAGACACTGGATTCTTTACTCAAAGAACTGGTATAATTAAACATAATGACGAACGATTCTTGCTGTTAGAAAGTAGCATCATGTATATCCTAGAAAATGAATTGAAAAAATTAAAGGGTGCAATTAAAATACTTTTTAACATTTCATTTAATTGTGGAAAAGAGATTATGAAAAAAGAACCTATGAAAAATAAAGAAAAATTCATAACAGACTTTTTTGGAGCTTTGGGATTTGGTGACGTTCTAGTCTTAAAAAAAGATAATAAATATAATATAATTATCAATTACTTTCCTTGGACCAAGTGGGCAGATAAGATTGATTTTGCAATGTTAAGGGGCATGATTTCAGGTATTCTATCTACTGATAGAAAAGTTATTTTAAAAAAAATAGAAAAAGATATTTCAAAGGGATATTTCAGCATTTATTTTGGGGAATAAGATAAAATTTATTCAGTTTTTTTAATTTCAATTCCTTTATCAGTAATTCCCATAGAACAAATTTCTTTGCCATGATTTGTTCTTCTCATTTTTCTAATTTGTAAGGTATAATATGTACCTCCTAAACTAACATTGCGTAAAACTATTACCTCATCAACCACGAACTCTTCTACACCAAATTTACCTAAAGTTTTATACTCTTCTGGCAATTCAGAAGTTATCATACTGGTTACACCTATGCCTTTCAAACCTGATAACAGTTTAAATAATTCTTTTCTTACATCGGATGACTCTTTGTAATACAACTCAAGAAGAGCAGTTGAATCAATAACAACTCTTTGAACTTTATTCTCTTTTATTTCGTCTAATAAAGGAGAAACGATATCTGTCATTTGAAATGGATCTTTAGCTACTAGGAATAATTTCTTTTCATCTATATATTTTTCCAAATCCCAACCAAATCTTTGAACATCTCCAATTATGTCTTCAGGTGACTCTTCCAAAGTAATAAACATGCAAGTCTCTCCTTTTCTTAAGCCTTCCATTAAAAATTGAGCACAGAATATTGTCTTACCTGTACCGGCTGATCCTGAAACAAGAATAGTAGAACCTTTAACAAATCCACCCTCCATTAATTTATCGAGACCAGGAATACCAGAAGGTATTCTTTCGATTCCTTTAGAAGATTGTTTTTCGATACTTGGCTTTGCTTTCTTTGGCATAGTTAGAATTTGTTAAAGGTGGTATATAAATTTTTACATCATAAGACAGTTTCTTCCACAGCCACCGCCAATCTTAATGACTGTGAAATAAACTCTGCTAGAAGCACCCATGTTTCCAGAAGTGTCGTTAGCATAAACAATAATATTATGAGTGCTGTAACTCAAACCAGTCAAAGTAGTGTTAGCACAGCCAGTAATTGTTTTGTTAGCTGTTCCATCCAGAGAATAACCACACCATGATGGTGGTTTGCTAACAGTGAAAGTTAAAGGAATTGAAGTTGTATAATAAGTACTTCCTGGAGATAGAATTGTTATCACTGGAACAGAAACGGAACTTACAACTAGTGTCTTTTGGGCCTGACCCGTTGTATAATTCTGTGTTCCCGTATTGTTACAGACATAAAGATAATTTCCAACTGGTAATGTTATTATTTCAGGGTTACTTACTGAAATTCCATTTCTAAACAGTCTGGGAGTAACTTCGTTGTTTATGCTCGAAATAGAACAACTGGCAGTGGTCTGAGTAGGATAAGATACTGTTTCTGATGGTAAAATGTTTATGTTAATGGAAGGTGTTGTTTTGCTAATAGTTAAAGTGCTCGAATTCATTGCTGAAGCGTAGTTCGTCCCTTCAGTTATATTGCATACCACAGAATATCCGGATGGGTTTGCTGCAAAGATTCTAGCTGAATTGTTGTAATCATTGTGCAATGCTCCGTTGAAATATAAATTAGTTGTTCCATCACCTTTGCATGAACAAGCTAGGGTTGTGGATGTTCCATATGTATATGACCAACCTGATGAAGAAGTAAGGCTACAATTTGCAGCTGGTTTAGTACCGACTATCAGAGTTTTTGTGTCCATATTATCTCTAGCAGTAAAGTTTGTTCCACCTGTTGTATTCAATTTATATTGATATGTTCCTGTAGGAGGTGTCCAAGTCTCCCCAGAACCTTTATCAACTCCATCCCTCCAGACTTTATAAGTCACATCAGCATCAACACTATTTGATTCTGAATAACCTATGGTGACAGAAGTTGGATAAGTTACTGTCCAAGATGGATTTACTGTTAATGATCCTGATGGCGTAGCTTTATTTATAATCAAATTATTCGATGAACTCGCTGCATTGTAGTTTGTCCCTTGAGTTATGTTACAGATTACAGAATGACCTGATAGATTTGCTGAATATACTTTAGCTGAATTGTTATAATCGTTGTGTTGAACCCCATTAAAGTACAAGTTTGTCGTTCCGTCACCTGTACAGCCACAGATTAATGTAGTTGTAGTCGGATAAGTGTAAGTCCAACTTGCAGAGCTTGTTAGTGAGCATGATGCTGATGCTCTGCTTATTGTTAAAGTATTAGTTTGTTGAGTACAATCAGAATAGTTTACACCACCAGTCCATTGGCAAGCATAATTGAATGCTCCTGCATTGGTTTGAGAATCTGGTGATGATACTGGATTAGAATTCTTTGTAAATGCCATTGTTCCATCAGATGAACCTGCGGATACAGAACAGGTTGTTGACGAAGCTGTTCCATCATAAGTTCTTGTCCATCCTTTATCTGTAGCTAGAGTACAAGTTCTTGACGCTTTGTTTACTGTCAATAATTTCTCGTCTTTATTTGAAGTATAGTTTGAACATCCTGTAGTATAATAAGTATAATTCCACATGCCTACTCCTAAAATAGTATTATCTGAAACAGAACTTCCTGTAGCAATTTGAAATCCGTTTCTTAACAAAATATAAGTACAATAGTTATCTCCTGTGTTTGATTCTGAAGCTGAATAACCTGAGGCTGTACTATAATTAATAGGACTTGTGACCGAGGCTGACAAAGATGGAATTGCTTGGCTGATTATTTGAGGTTGTGATGTGGATGCTGAATTATAATTATTTCCTTCAGTAATGTTACAAACCCAGTTATAAGTTCCTGCATCATATTTTACAGGAACGTTGTTCCATTCATCACGCAAGGTTTCGTTTCTGTACAAATGAGTTGTTCCATCTCCTGTGCATGAACATGATATTATGTCTGAAGTTCCATAAACATGGTTCGTTACTCCTGTCAACGAACAGCTTGCAGATGCTTTACTTACATTCCACCAAAGCATCACTGAAGCGCTGTCTGAATAGTTTTGATTGCCTAAAACTTTAGCTGTGAAATTATTATTATATGCACCCCACTGAGATGTATTGGTTGCTGTATTTGTTGTGTTAGCTATTAGATTGTTATTCCTCCATATCTGTACATATAATCCAGAAACACTAGAAGTGGCAGTTGCATTGATAGTAGAATTAGGATAAACGCTATTTTGGCTTGAAGTGCTACCATTTAAGTATAAAGTTGCTGTAGTACTTGCTTGATTTACGGTTAAAGTGTTTATTGTAGTTGTACCAGAAGTATAGTTAGTACAACCTGAAGTATTATAAACATAAGGATATGAACCAACTCCTAAAACGGTGTTATCAGTAACTGAAGTGCCGCTACCATATGATGAACCACTTCTGTATAAGTTATACGTGCAACCTCCATTTCCTGTATCTGATGTACTGCCTGTCATACCTGCAACTGTACCATAGTTAATACTTTTAGATGAAGTTAGCGAAAGACTAGGTGTTGCTTTATTTACTAAAGCATAGAATGTTATGCCAGTGGAATTGTCTGAATAATTAGCGTTTCCAGTTGCATTTACCTTATAGGCGTAATTTCCAGTTCCTAATAATATCTGTTCATTAGTCCCCTTGCTAACTTCATCTCTATATAATGATGGAGTTAAAACAGAAGATGTTCCAGTAGCGTTTATTGCCTGTGGGTAAGTATAAGTTTTGTTTGAATTTAAAGTTCCATTTAAATATAAATTTACTTGATTTGAAGCTTTGTTTATCGTGAAATATTTTATATCTGTTGCATTCTGATTGTTGGATGTATCGTTACCTATAAATCTTACTTGGTAAGTTCCTGCGCCTAATGTTATGTTATAATAATAATTCGGAAAAGTACCTTGCATGGTTGTGTTTGTCAATGACCCTGTAAAATTGTTTTCCAACAAAGCGGTTGAAAAGGCGACATTATCATTCCAAGTTATCGTGAAATTTGAGTTGACGTTATCATAATTAACAGGAGAGTGTGTTTGGTTGTTTGAATGTTGAGGAGGATTGATATCAACCAAAGGAAGATTGTCTCCTCCATTAACTATATTTCCATTTGAATTGTAAGGAAGTTTAGTATCTCCAATTCCATCTAATGGAATGGAGTTATCAATACCTGTATAATCATTCCAATAGTTTCCCCCTATCCAAGGACCACTAATTATGTTAGTTCCAGGACTTTTTCCACTATCATAATAGTTAGAGCCATCATCTTTAGCATTTATAGAATTGTTGAAAAAATTATTATAAATATAATTACCACTACAATCAAAAAGTCTTAATCCAAAATTATTGTTATTGATTATATTATTATAAATTTTAATTTCACTACAGGCAAGGTCGCCTCCTGCAGTATCTCTTAATAAATGTATTCCTACAGTATTTCCATAAATATGATTATTAAAAATTCTAGAGCTTTGTAAAGTTCCTGTATCATATTTTATTCCATCTGAGAAGCCAGTAATATTTAAGTTAAAAACACGAATGACTTGATTTTTTATATTAATACCTATACTTCCTGTACTACCATCTCCAGAAATTTTATGATTATTACCATCTAAACGTATGCTATCTAATGAAATTTCTAAACAAGTGTTGCTTCCACTTATACTAATGTCATTGGCTAAAGTATACGTAGTGCCACCAGAATCTAAAGTACAACCACAAATTGTGATGGAATTTGGACAAGAATCAGCAAAAGCTATAGTTGGAACTAAAAGAATCAACGCGAAAGTTAAGATGAATAACTTGCTTATGATGTTACCACCTTATAATAGTAAATAGGTTAAGGCGATATTTAAAGTTATTTTCTGTTATTTTAAAATACGACAATGTGTATAACTATATTTAGAAGTCCATGAAATTTAAATTATTGATTTTTATATTTTTTGTCGTATTTTTCCTAGCTTTTATTCGATACTCATATTCGGTTTCTTATTCAGACTTTACAACACCTATAAGTTGTTCACAGATTTTTGGTAATTGTAACTTAACTGCAACAAATGATGCCATTAATATGACTGGTGGAGTTAATTGCAATGGAACACAAAAGGGTTCTTATGAGCATATAGTAGAAGTTTACATAAATGCTTCTGCTCTTTATCCAAGCGATCCTGTTAATGTCACTTGCACTTTTTGGGAAGTAAATAGGTCAGATACATCCGATTACGTATCAGAATATATGTGGTATTACGATGGGACTAATTGGACAACATTACATTATAATTATAGCACTTTTTCTGATTCAACCACTTCAGGACTTCCAAGAAATCATTCAGTTATTTTCAATGTAAATGCAACAGAAGGAACGCATTTGATAAGATGTAGCATAAATGCTATTAATAAAAACACTTCTAACTATTGTGTCAATACTTCAGCTAACTATTATGATGCAGACGATGTGAATTTCACTGTCGTTTTTCCTTTGAATTATACCTACTGGAACATCACTTTTGCAAATGGAACAGTCATCAGCGATGGAGCAAATCTAACAAGAAGCGATAGCATAAGAGCAGCTGCCAACTGGAGCAAAAACCTCTCTTCAGCCTTAGTGCAGCATAACGGAACTGGAACTTTGTCGAATTATACGATAAATTCTAGTTTCCCAGGAAATTGGACAAACTACACTCTAAACTTTTCAAACGCAACTGAATTCAACACAACAGGTCTGATAAACATCTCTTATATCTGGGCAAACGATTCCTTCGGCTTAGACAACTCTACTTCTCCAAGTCATTACTTCTACTTATGGGGTTATTCAAAGGTTTCTGAAATTTCTCTCAATCAAAGCACGATCTATAACGGTAGTTCTGTAAAAGCATTGTGCAAAGTAATAGACAATGTCACAAGCCTATCCATAAACGGATACAACGTAAGCTTTTATAGGAATGACAGCTTTTTGAATTCGTCTCTAACTAACTCATCAGGCTATGCCAACATAAGCTTTACTGATAGCACAACAAATCTTCCTCAAAATTATACCATAAAATGCAATATCACTGATAAACCAAGTTCATACTATAATGCTAGCTCTGACAACTCAAGCAACACAAACATAAGCGTTTTAAATCCGTATGAAATACAAGTAGGAAATGTTTGGTTTAATTATTCTGGAATAACAACAAACAAAACAAATCTTTTTACTGACTTGACTATATACGCAAATGTAACCGATGACTGGCGGGTTTCAACCGTCATAGCAAATCTTTCCTATCCTAACGGAACTATCATTAATCTATCTATGAACGGAACCGATTCGTCCGGTTATAATTTATGGAATTACACTTTCTCAAGCCAATTGAATAAAAATGGCACTTATTCTGTGAATATAATCGCAAACAACTCGTATGGCATAGCAAATGCAAGCACTTTTAAAACCTTCTATGTGAATGGTACCTATAACTTAAATCTAAGTACAAACTACTCAGCTTATAACAGAGGAGAAAATTTAACAACTCAAGTATGGGATGTGAATAACTTTCCAGTTTATGATTTGGATTGGAATATTACTTTAATTAAATATGGTCTATCACCAACCATAACCTATCCTAATAACACAAACTATACTTATACAATAAATAACAGCGACCCTGAAGGAGAATACACTCTGTTTGTAATCGCCTCAAAAAACAATAACACTGTAGCTAATAGTTGGCAATTCAATGTAAGCAGAAACTTAAGTTTAACAACCTCAACTAGCCAAACTCTTTCTCCAGGAAACAATGTAGAATTTCTAGTAGGTTTAAACAATGCTAGAGGAGAGCTGTACAACAAAACAATCTATTCAAACATGTCCTGCCCAGACGGTGTTCATAATTTAACTTTCAGCTCAGGTCAAGCATCACAATTCTGTATCATTCCTAGCACATACAGCACGCAATTCACAGTAACTGTTGATGTGACAGATAATTATAATAACACTGGCACAAATTCTATAACCTTTACAACAACATCTGCTCCGTCTTCTGGAGGCGGCGGTGGTGGAGGTCCTATATCAGTTGAAACAAAGAAATGTTCTGACAATACCTCATACAATCAGTGCTCTTCCAACAGACCATTTTACTGTTTGAATGGAAATTTAACACAGAACTGCTCTATCTGCGGTTGTAATCCTGGATACGGCTGTCAGCCCAATGGCTCTTGCATATTAGCTAAAGAAGAAGATTTCAACTTTACCCTAGCCTCAGAAGAAGCAGAAATAAATCAGGGTGAAGATACAATAATAATAGGTCACTTAACAAACACTGGAAATACCATCTTAGGCTTAATGACATTTTTAAATGTCTCAAACAATTGCTGCAACGTTTCTGTGCCATCAGCCCTTGAACTAAAAGAAAAGGAAGAAAAGGAATTTATCATATCAATACACGTTCCTTTGATCACAAGCACTGGTGAATACCTGATAAAAATCGGAATCGGCACAGCATATTTTAAAAAAGAAAAGACAGTTAAAGTGACTGTATTAAAATCTCCTTATTATGATTATTTATCGCAAATAGAAACTACGTTAGCAAGTCTTGAAAATGAAATTCAAGAATACAAAAAATCTGGAATTAATGTTGGGAACGCAGAAGCCCTAATACAACAAGCTAAGATAGTTCTGCAGAATGCAAACAGCTCTATAAGCAGCGACCAGGTTAATGTTTTAGCTAATTCTATCTCAGACTTAAAGAATAACATAAATTACGTTAGCACCAGCCTAACTTTATTAAGAGGCCAAAGATTCCTCTCTCAAAATTCATGGCTGATTATCTTACTAATCATATCAAGCATTTTAACAATCTACTTTGTTCCAGAAGTATTCATACCCTTAAACAAGGTTGAAAACGAAATTAAGAAGTTTAGAAACGAGGAAAAGAATTTGGTTTCATCAAGGGTTGAAACCGAGAAGCAGTATTTCTTGAGAAAGATAGATGAAAATACTTTTTCAAAAATAATGATAACCAAGCAGGACAACATATTAAAACTAAGGGGTACAATACATGAGAAGGAAAACGACAGGACAAAGATTTTAACAAGGACACATCCAAAGGAAATAGCCAAGTGGTTTGCAAGTGGCATCAAGAACTTGCCAAAAAACATCAAGAAGCTTTTTATGAGATTAATAAAAGCCCCTAAGATAAATTTATTTAAAGGAAAACCTAAAATGGTTATATGACAGACAGAATAAATACTGGCATTCACGGACTGGACGAGAAAATGGAAGGCGGACTTGTAAAAGGCAGCATTAGCCTTGTCACGGGCAAAACGGGAACTGGTAAAACTGCTTTTTGCGCTTCTTTTCTGTATGCAGGAGCTCAGAAAAACGAGCCTGGTGTTTACGTCACAACAGAAGAGCCAGTGGAAGATATAAGAGAGGATATAAAGTCCATGTTTAACTGGGACATTGAAGAACTGGAAAAGAAAAAAATGATAAACTTCCTTGTTCTAGAGCCTGTTGTTCCTGTTAACCTTAACAGGGAAGAGGAAATGAGCAGGATTTTAAAAATCTATGTTTATGATCTTTACTCAAGGATAGAAGAAACTGTTAAAAAAACAAATGCAAAAAGGCTCGTCATAGACTCCTCAACAATTATTGAGATGTTCATTCAAGACGAGTATCTAAGAAGAGTAGCCATAATGAAGTTCATAAACGATTTAAAAAGGCTTGGAATAACAACTGTTGTTACTGGCACAGTCCCAGAGGGAACAGACTTGCTAAGCATAAGTGGGATAATAGAATTCTTTGTTGATGCCGTCATAAAGTTAGAGTTCATGCCAGTAGCTGAAGAATTTAAAAGAACCTTAACCATCAGAAAAATGAGAAGAACCGACCACTCCATATACATTCATCCTTTTGAAATAACAAAAACCGGATTAAAAGTAATAGAAATAAAATAAAACTTCTTCCATAAATTATTCACAGTTACTGAAAATCAAAATATTTAATGCGAATTATTTGTATGATTCATCGTGATGTTTGTATCTTCTAATTGTTACAATTTTTCTATTCTCATCTATGTCATATATCAGAACAAAAGAACCTATATGAATTCTTCTCATGTGTTGCATTGGAAATCTCAAAGACTTGAACTGATGAGGATTTTCTAATATCTGTTGAACTTTGTTTTTTATCTCTTCTAGCTGCTCAGGATCTTTCTTTCCTAGCTTTTCAAATAACTTGTCTATACTCTTTACAACTTCCAAAGAATACAAAGAATCACTTTAGCCATATCTCTTGGCAAAATTCTTAACTTTGACGGTCTTTTCCTTTTCAGATTTTCTTAGTTCTTTGACAAACTCAGGCTTTAATTCAGGCTCAAGCAAGAACATTCCAAATTGTTTAGCCATAATATTTATGGCTTGTGACTTGGTTTCCAGTCCATATTTGGCTTTAACTATGTTTATTACTCTATTAGCCTCTTTCTTTATATCAATTATAGCTTTTACCACATTAACACCATATTAATGTTATGTTAATAAGTTTATAAATGTTTAATTTGTAGAACTTTTTATTTACACATACTTTAAAACTTCTTCCATATAAGATTCATTTTTATTCAGCAACATTAATTGCCTTTGCCAAGGCTTTTGCTGGCAAAGGCTTTTTGAATTTAACTTTTAAAGTTCCTTTCCTGCCATGCAAGCCAGAAACATAACCTTCATATTTATTTCCTTTCTCGTCTATCCAAACAGCTTTTTTCCCAATGAATTTTCCAGCCTCTCTTTTAGACTTGATTCCTGGTACGTCTACCAATATCTCCTTTGTATATGCAATATGATAGTTAACAATAATTCCTTTAGGGTCTAACATAGCAACCACTTTACCAAGCATGTTATTAAGATTGATTTTATTAGAATATTAATACTTGTATCAATAGTCGCAGAAAAAATTATTTTTTCTTAACTTTTTTCTTTTCCTTAGCAGGCTTGATTTCTTCTTTTACTTCGTCAGTAACATTTTTTATAGGCTCAATTTTTTCTTCTTTTGAAGGTTCAACAAATCTTCTAACATCATTAACAAACCTTCTAACATATTCCTTGCTTGAATAAACTTCCCTTTCAGTTATCTTATCAATCTTTTTATCGTCAACCATTTTTCTCATTGTTATAACTTTTTCAAAAACATCAGAATACGAAGGACTTACCAGTCCGGCATCTACTAAATATTTCTTAAATGCTTCCGGTAGTTTCTCTGGCTCTGGGGGAAGTTTTTTCAATGACTTTAACGCAGCCATAGAGGCTTGAATCATAACCTCATAATTTCTTTTTATATCATCTTCCTTTCTTTTTGCCTCAAGATCCTTTAAAAGTTTTTCTAATCTTTCCACATATTTCTCAGCCTTTACAATCCACTTGTCAACTTCCTCTCCAGAAATATCCTTTAGCTCCTTGTGCTCAACCTGCTTTCTAAACTCTACAACGTCCTCAAGCATTTTTGCATACTCCTCTTCCAAAAGACCATCATCTACAAGGTGCTTTCTCATCTCTTCTGCAGCAAGCTTTGGAACCGGCGGTCCGACACCGATATACATTAAAACAGCTTGTGCAGCATCTAACATCGCGTAGTAAAGGTCTTCTGCTATCATGTAGAGCTTAACATTTTTTACCCTTTTAATTCGACCGGGAACAGAATCTATTCTCTGATGCGCTGCCTCTGGAGTAATGGGAAATTCTCCCCACTCCAAAAGCTTTCTCATAGGAATAAAGAAGCCAGTATCGAAAATAGCATAACCTTCTCGGATTATATTGAAAAATAAGGGATGTGTATACCTTATTCCTTTTATGAACTCAGTCAAAGCAAGAACAGGCTGAGGATGAAGCCTTGGGTCAATAGAAGACGCCAAAGAATAGATATCCTTGTCAACCTTCTCTCTTATCTCGTCAAATTTCTTAAGAGGCAGTTTTGTGTCATCAAATATTATATAAATATCTATATCAGATTTTCCAGTATAGTCTCCTCGAGTAACAGAACCCCAGACAACTACAGCCTTTATATAGCCTTTAAACATGTCTAAGAGCTTGTTTTTAAATTCCTCAGAAGATTTAAGCCTTGTTTCCAAGGAAAACTTTTTAATCTTCTTTCCTAGATTCTTTTCTGGCATTTATTACCACTATTGAGTAAATATCAATTTAACTATTTAAACTTTTCCTTTTTTCCACAACACTAATTAAAACCAAAAGGTGATTTAATGAGGATAAAAAATCCAAAACGGATATCCTAAATTGAGCTAAACAAGTATATTAAATTATTTGATGAAACGAACCCTTTGGACAAAAGAGTATCGTTTGATATCAGTTAAGTTTATATATCAGTGGTTTTAGTCTTCTTTTGGATTTTTAAAAAAAGTATTTTGAGGTCGTGAGAAAATGACGGAATTAAAACAAATGAATAATCAAGAAAGAAAGGTGTTTTGGGCAAACAAGTTTATCAAGAGATTAGAGGAGCTTACCAAAAATGAGGGTACTAAAGTAAAGTTTATTACCTATTTTAAGGATGGTAGCAGACCAAGAAGGGAATATACGCTACTAAAGGATAATGTGAAAAGTATTGTTGATTACATAAGCTATCTTAAAACAAATGATTTAATCAAGCCATTATCGGCAGGTGTTGAGGCAAGTAGATTTGTATATTTTGCCAAGGATATTAAAAAACCTTTCAAGGAGGTTACAAGACATGACATAGAGGAGTTTCTTAAAAATATGGAGGGCAAATCAGAAGCATATAGAATGGGATTCAAAATAATATTAAAGGCATTCTTTAGGTGGTTTTATGGATATAAAAAGGGAAAAGGTTACCCAGATGTTGTAGATTGGATTGAATATGGCAAAATAAAAAATGAGAAATTTCCAGACATTCTTACAATGGAAGAGATACAAAAAATGCTTGAAGTATGCGATAACTTGAGGGACAGGGCATTAATTTCTTTATTATATGAAAGTGGTTGCAGAGCTTCCGAGATATTGGGGTTGAGAGTTAATAACGTAACATTTGATGAGTATGGGGCTATTATTATAGTTGATGGAAAAACTGGTTCAAGAAGAATAAGGTTGATTTCATCTGTTCCAGATTTGAAGGCATGGTTGAATACACACCCAAAAAAGAATGAGGTAAATGCATCTTTATCTTTATTTTATTCCTTTGCAAGGAACTGTAAGTTTAATCCATTAGGTTGTAATACCCTTGATTTTATTGTTAGTGATGTAGCAAAAAGAGCTGGAATAACAAAGAGAATATATCCACATCTATTTAGACATACAAGAGCTACACACTTAGCTAAGAGTTTAACAGAGCAAGAATTGAAGGTCTATTTTGGTTGGACAAGGACATCAAACATGGCAGGGATTTATGTCCATCTATCAGGCAAGGACATTGATGATAAAATACTTCAAATAAACGGAATAAAACAGAAAGATGGAACTGATGTACCTAAGATACCAATAATAAAATGTTGGAGCTGTGGTACGATAAATTCTATTGGTAATAGGTTCTGCTCAAAATGCGATTCTCCAATAACGGAAAAGGACATAACAGAGTTGCAAAGAATGAATGAATTAAAATCGGCTATGCTACCGAGATTAATTCAATTATATAAGGATGGAGAAATAGACAAGGAAAAATTCATAGAGACAATAGAGCTACTGGAAGAGAAGAGCAAAATCAATAAAAATTCTGATAAAACTGAAAAAATTAAGGAGGGTGATTAAAATGGAAGATGAAAAAATTAAAGAGGTTTTGACTAATAGACTTAAAAGAGAAATCAATCTTGCTTTAGAAGGTAGAAAATTATCTATTCAGTATATAGCTGGATATAGAGAAGCTATTAGCAATATACTTTGGGATTTATACGAAGAATGTATTATGCTTGAACCAAACTGGTTAGAATTAATTAAGCAAGGAAAAAAAATAAAAATAGAATTGCTTGACACATCAAGGAAAATTTGTTAAAAATCAAGATAAACTATAATTCAACGAACAATATCTTTGTTTTTTCTTCTTTTTCTTGAAAACCCACATATATTCGCAACCATAAATATCTTTTTATTTGGAAAAATCTAAGTATAATCAATTATATCACTTAGAGGTGGTAATATCTTTCAGCTTATCATAATAAGAGGTGAGAATATGGTAGAAGGAGTTTCATACGAAATAAATGGTGTGAAGATATTACTGTTTTCTGAATTTTATAGCGACAACCAAAGAGCAGTAGCGAAGTTGTCGGAGTTATGGAAAGATAATCTTATTTTTAGCGGATATGCTACGGATAAAATTTATATGGCTATGGCATTAAATGGTAAGGTTCTGGACAAGAGAGCCAAGATTATGCTTACAAGGGAAGATGCAAAGTATTATAAGAAAGGTGATATTGAAGACTTTAAAGTTTTCAAGTTTAATGGTATAACAATTCTTCCAATAATATGCTATGAGATAGTTTTTAGTAATTTATGGCGAAGGATAAAGGAGAAAGTGGATGTTATAGTTCATAATCTTTCAGACCCGATGTGGAATGAAGACCAGAAGTTAAGGTGGACAGGTCTTCAAAATTACATGGTAAGATATTATAAATGCGATTTGGTTTGTTGTGTTGGAAACTCAAAGAAGGAAGATAAAAATAAATTAGACATAAGCAGGGTGGTAAAATATGCCGAATTATAAGCATAATTGGAGAAAGATAACAAACGAATTTCAATGTGTAATAAGGGAACAATTTAGAATTACATTTGAAATGCTCAAGTGGGATGTTTGTAAGAAGAATAAAAAAGGCAATGCAACAATGATAGAATTAGTTGACTTGATGAATAATATATCACAGATATTCAACGAGAAAAGAGTTAAAAGAATAGTTGAGGAGTATGAGGATTCTTTATCAAATTGCTATTTGGAGAAGATGTCATTAAATGATTTAGCTATTCTATATTTGGATACGTTAAAGAGGATTGACACAACTAAGTTTAAGGGCTTAGATAAAAACATAATAAGAATAAAAAAGTTCTTCAACAAAGTAAACATTATGGACATGGAGGAAACATTATTTATGACTGTTGAAAGAGAATTAGGTTAATTTTAGGTATACTAGAATACTGGAATACTTGAATACTAGAATACTCGTTTAATAATTTTTTTCTTCCCATAATAATTTATCATGAATTCTATGAGGATATGATAATTATGAGTTTTAAAACGCGAGTACAAAGGTTACGTCGTGTAGTAATACCACAGGAAGTTTGTAAAGAAAAGGGTATTACCGATGGTGATATTGTAGAAGTTGTTGATGTTAAAAAACTAAGGGTCAGATATGAGGAGGAATAATCATGGAAAAACTTATTGATGATTTTAGAATTACAGGGCGTTGTCAAGTATGTAGACAAATTAGACGATTAAATAGAATGGATTTGTGTAGAGATTGTGCAAAGACATATGATAAACTTAGGGAGGAATAAATATGGTTAAAAAGTTTGATACAAAGTTAGAGAAGCAACATAACATAAATGTACCAACAGATGTTTGCTACGAAGAAGGATTAAAAGATGGAGATGAGGTAACGGTTGGAATATCTAAGAGGAAAAAGTGAGTGATATGATAACAATATTTGATTTCCTTTTATATTTGTTATCGTTCATTATTGGATATATTGCATTAGCATTGGATAAGAAAATGAAATATTCAATGTATATCATAGCAATATTTGGTGTAGCTTTGTTCTCATTAATGTTTCCAAAGATTCCAGTTTTGAGTATGTTTGCAGTGATACTAACAAAATTTAAGATTACTATTTGGAGTATGTTGGTAGCTATTGTTGGTTGTACAGTTGGGATATTTTATAAGTTATAGTAAAAATTCAAAGGTCTTATAATGAAGAAATTCTTATTGTTTTTGGTTTTCTTTATTTTATTTTCTGCAATTGGATATGCGGATACAAATTTGATTCCATATAATCAAAATGGTTATGATTATGTCATGAATCAATCTTCTTCATACATATTGTATATTAAATCACATTCTAGTTGGGGTGATGGAGTAAAATATTGTGTGGATGATAGTGGTATAGAAAAATGCTTAATCTACCAGTCATCAGATTATTCGTATAGAGACAAGTGGGGAAGCCAAGATTATATTTCAAGCATAACTGATGTTGTTGGAACAGTGAATGGAAGTAAAATTACATACAACAATTCTTACGTTAATGTCAGTCTGGAATACCAGACTTTTAATGATATGTTGAAGGAGAATTACATAATCTACAAGTTACCAAAAGTTCCTGCAACCTATTTGACTGCTCCAATTACACTGGATTTTGGTGGGTATATAAAATATGGTAACTTGAGCTTGTTTGTAAATAATACAAATGTAACTGGAGTTGACTTTGTAACAAATCAAACAATACAGTTCAGGAACGGTAATAAAACCCTATTTTATTTGCCGATGCCATATGCAATTGACTCAAAAGGAAACATTACAATATTGCAATATGAAGTCAAGAATCAAGGTGGACAATTTTGGTTTTATGTTAGGACTCCATTTTTATGGTTGAATAACACAAATAGGATATATCCAGTTTATATAGACCCAACAATAGTTGGAAGTACTATCACAAACACACCGACAGCTTATTCATTTCAAAGAAAAACATTTTGGGCTAATGGAAGATTTTGGGTTTTCTATGATGGTGGAGGTGGAGCATATGTTGATATAGCTTATAAAACTTCCACTAATGGCATAACATGGAGTGGAGCAACAGAAATTTGTCATGATTGTGCTAATACAGGTTATTATTTTTCAGTGTGGTTTGACGGAACTTATGTTCATTATGTAAGGAGGCTTGGTCCTAATTATTATAGGAGGGGAATACCAAATAGTGATGGAACAATAACTTGGAGTGATATAGAGCAGACTGTTAATGTTCAATTTACAACTTCTACACATGCACCTTTTGTTTCAACTGATAGTAATGGTTATCCTTGGATTGGTTATAATGATTATAATCAAGGGTCTGGTATTGCATATCCTGTAGTAGTTAAGTCTAATTTAAGTAATGGAACATGGCAAACAGCGACTGGTTTTCCATATATTTTAAATACGACATTTACAGGTGATAGTGATGTTTCTTTGATTCCTTTAACTAATGGTAGAATGTTGGCAATTTACGGTATGAGTGGTCAAACATTGAGAATGAAGAGTTGGAATAGTACAAATTGGGGAACAGAGGTAGCGACAACAAATACAATTACTTATTATTCTGCTGTTGCACAAGGAGATGATGTTCATATTGTTTTTATGAGTGGTTCTACAGTTTATTATACTTTTTATAATTATACATCAAATAGCCTTAGTTCAGAGAGTGTGTATGGGTCTGCTACAGCAACTTCTGCTCCAGTTTTGAGTATTGATACCAACAACAATTTATATAGTTTTTGGGCTGGTAGTAACACATATCCAAATTACATTTACTATAGAAAATATAATGGAACAAATTGGGAAGATGCTGTTAGTTGGTTAACAAGTGAAGTTTTGACATCAAATGACCTATTAACATCATTTTATAAAGATTATGGAAATAAAATTGGGTTGGCTTTTTCATCTGGAACATCATCACCATATAATGTAAAGTTTGATTTTTTAGTATTAAAAACTCCGAAGTGGTATAGTAATCAGTCTTACACACCAACAAGTTATAATCCGAATGTTTTATCACAATTCAATATAACGTGGAATACAACTGTTGAAGATATTAGTAAAATGTTTTTAGAAATCAATCTTTCATCTGGAGCAGTAAATTACACAATAACGAACAGTACTTTTGGTGGAAGTATCTATAATTTATCAGTTGTTCTTCCAGCTGGAACATATTATTGGAAGTCTTATGCAAATGATACATACAATAATTGGAATAGTACACCAAGTTGGACATTTACAATAAATAAGAATACATCACAGTTTTTGAAATTAATCAATAATATTTCATGGTCAGGAGTGTATCCAAATTCCACAAATACAACTGGTTATGGTTGTTTGAGTGGTTTTACTTGTTATTTGTATAGAAATAGTACGTTAATAGGTTCAACAGACCCTATTTCTGATAATGTCTTACTTGGTGCTGGAGTATATAATTACACTTACAATTTTTCAGGTTCTCAAAATTACACTTGGTATTATAACACTTCACTATTAACAATAAATCAGAATACAAGCAATCCGATACAGTTGAACATGAGTAAGGATAATTGGATAACAAACATAACAAATGGAAATATTTCAGTTTTAACTACAGATAATGTAAGTATTTATGGTTGGCTAGATTACACAGATGGAGGTTTAGTATCTTTATTTATAGATGGGACTTCTCAAAGTAATTCATATAGTAATACATTTGGAGTAGGAATCCATTCAATTCAAGTAAACACATCTGGTAATAGTAATTATACATCAAATGATACAGGTTTAACATTTTACATTATTGTTAGTAATCCATTATCAACAGCAGGTGGAGGAGGAAGTCCAACTCCGAAGTATGTACCTAATGCTTCATTTGAAATAGACCCGATACAGATACAATTATATACGAAGCCAAATTCAAAAATGACGATTCTTCCATTGATACCACCTAAGAGTTATACGTTTTCAGTAATAAACAATGATACAAGAGTTATAAAATTAAAAATTGAAGCTACAGGTGATTACAAAAATTGGTTCAGTGTTGATAGCATACTTAGTGAGAATGGTATGGAATTACAGATGCCATTTGATATAACACAAGGTGAGGTAGTTTATATTAGGATGAAAGTAAGTGTTCCTTCTAATGCAGAGATTAAATGGTATGATATTCCAGTTAGTTTTACAGATGTAAATACAAATACAGTAAAAAGTGCTGAGATATTATTAAATGTATATACTGAGGCTACGGACTTACCACATTATGTATTCTTCAAGTTATTTTATCCAGTACTTAGTTTAGTGTCGTTACCAAGTAATTCATCATCAGTTAGTTATTCGGTATTTAGTATAGGAAACTTAACAAATGTAAGTTTGAATGGATTATTTAGTTGGACTGGTGATACATTAAGAATTAATATCCCGAACATAAAACAAAGTGTAGAGATACCATTTGTATTGAAGATTATGGGCTTCTTTGTTGTAATAGGCATTTTGAGTTTAGTATTATCTCCAATTAAGAAGAAGTTCAAGCATAAATTGGTAATTGAAGTAATTATAGCGACTATTTCTGTATTATCTTTGTTTTTATGGTAATAAGCTAATACTAATCATTTTAATCATACTGTTAAATGGTTTTACATAACATCAACAGATTACATCTATACAATTAAATCATATTGCGACTAAATCATGGATAAATCATGGAATCTAAGCGGTTTTATAACGCTATTTCTATCATTTTTAAGCAATAATCCTATCTTTATTATTTGGTAAGTTTAAATTCTTAACTCACAATCTGATATAATATGAAAATAGAAGCAATTTTCAAATTCATTGCTTATACAGTTCCAGCAATAATTGTTCTTGGAGGAATACTTCTAATGTTTACAGGTTATATAATAGGCAAATATGATATGGTTGGTGGTGGAGTACTTTTGGTATTATTTGGCGCATTTCTTTACGCTTTAGAGATTAGGTATGGTAGCTGATAAATATTTAGATATAATTTTTATAAGCTTTGAAATACGTGAAATTATTATGACATCAAAACAGAAAATAATAGATTTGGTAGTGGCTATTATGATATTAGTGTTTGGGTTCTTAGTCTTATTTATGAGCAAACTTTAAATTCTGATATTTACATATATTTAGCATTATGAAAGGTCAATTAATTTTACCCAGATATAAGGATAGACGAAATATTATAGGAAATCCTTTTGAGGAACCTACTAAAAAGAAGAAAAGAGCTAAACTTTCTGCATCACAAAGAATTTACATTTGGGAACACCCTAAGCTTTATGGTAGAAGATGTAATATATGTGGTCAGAGAATAACTAAGATGTCGGAATTAGAATTAGACCATACAAGAGCACATTCTAAAGGTGGAAAAAGAATGGCTCTAGCTCATTCTATTTGTAATAGAATGAAAAGGACTAATAGTTTAAAATTTGTTCAAAAAAGTATAGGTGTTAAAACATCTAAAAGAAAATCAGTTAAAAGAAGACATAAGAAAATTAGATATACAACAAATATTTGGGGGCAAAGAGTAAGAGTAAGAGATAACCCTTTCTTTTAATGGTGAAAATATGGGGTACAAAATGTGTCCATACTGTGGAAAGAAGATGAGAAAAGAAAGAGTAACCAAAATAATGAGTGGTAGGTTGGGCTATAGTTATTATTGTCCGAGCTGTAATCCAATTAGAGCTAAAATAAAGATGTAATTAAATAAATAAAGTTCTAGTTTATGTTCTTAAGTTTTTACTTTCTTTTTCTTGTGCTATAGAAACAAACTTTTTTCCCTTTTGACCTAAAACTAACTCTTTTAGCCATAAATTATAGATGTGTGTATGATTTATTAAAAGTTACTCAAATACAAGACTTCTAAATTATGACTAAATGTCAATATTAGACCAAAGACTTTATCTAATTTTTTCACTTTCTATAAAAAATAACCATTTTTTATAAGGTAATCAAACATGAGTAAGAAAAATAATAAGCATTACGATTTGGCAAAGGAACAGGATAAGAGGTTAGAGGACTTTACATTATGGTTAAAAAATAATGCTGTAATAACTGATAAGAGTATAGAGCAATACAAATTACAAATCAGGAAATTTATACATTTGTATAATGATGAAACTTTGGATAATTTTAGAAGTTATTTGCTTTTGAGAAAAGGAGATAGGATTGTTTATATTAGAAGGTATGCAGTCAAAAGATATTTACAATTCATAGACAAACCAGAATGGATAGAAAACTTAAAGGTAATTTTTAGAGATTTAAAATTGCAGACAAGAAGATATGATAGATATATAGACTTTAATCAATTCAAGGAATATTTGGATTATCTGTTAAATACCAAAGATAAGGATAAGGAAACTATCTTGGAACATAATAAATTAGTTACTGCTCTCATGGTGTTATGGGACACAGATATGAGAGTTTCTCCGATAATAAATTTACAAGTTAGTGATGTTAGGAAAGATAGTGATGGTTCTTATATTACAGCAATTGAGAAAGGTGGTAAAAGGAAACATAGATATCTTGATAATTATACTGTTGAAAGATTGGGTGAGCTTTTAACCATAGATAAAGAGAATTATGTTTTCAGGAATAAGGTTAATAGTAAATGGGAAACATGGTGGGAATGTTATTATAGAATGTGGCAAATTTTAAAGATAACTTCAAAAAAGTTTCTAAATGAAGGTTATGGGATTTCTTTTCATTGGGTTAGGACATCAAGGGCTAAAGAATTTTATAAAAAATATAAAGATTTATTGAAGTTAAAATCGTTCATGGGACATAAAAGGACTGAAACAACTGAAAGATATGTTGGTGAAGGAGAAGAGGTTTCTGCAGATGTTATTAGAGATGAGAAAGGTAAATGGGGTGAGTAAATGGGTGATTATATAGAAAATTACATGGCTAAGAAGGATAAAGTAATGATAGAGTTACCTAAAAGTATGGTAATAGAGATTTCGAACAAAGGAATGTATCGATTTGCCCCTAAACATAAAGAAAATATCACGAAAACTAAACTAAGTAGGTTATTACATGAGTAACAGAAGAATCTACTTAGTTACATTTATCGCAATATGGTTTCTATCGTTCATAGTAGGATTACATGAATTTGTTTACACACATGAAGAATTACATAAGCAAATCTACAGTCAATATGGAATTCAATCTAATGATAATGTCAGCTTCTTAGGTTTAAATGGAGGAAATGATAATCCAGATAATTTTACTAATGTAACAGGTTCTTTACAGGAAATGAACATATTCAATAGTTTCAATGATGTGATAGGATACTATTTTCAGGCAACATATGTAGGCATATCAATTGTTATTTTATTTTTAGGAATAGTTCTGGTAAATGTATGGTCTGATACAAAGGTGATAAAATGATAGCAATAAAGAAAAAGGTGATACAAAGAAATAATATTAGTTTAGTAGAAGTTCCAAATTGGTTTGTACAATTAAACAGTCTGAAGAAAGGTGATAATATCTACTTAATAATTGACAAGTTTGATAGGATTCTCATAGTGGCAAAGTTACCATGTAATATAGAAATGTTAAAAGATGATATGGAGATATCAGATATAATAAAAGAAAATATGCCTAAACCTAAAAAGGATAGTTTGGCTTACTACGGTGTAAGGTCATGGTAATAAAATTTATAAATGAGGAGTGGTGATAGTGGTGAAACCTGTAGAGAAGACAACAGTTTACAAGAAGGCAAAGAGGATAATGGAGAGGCTAAAGAATAAAGAAAATAAAAGTGATAAAATTTAAATAGTTGCAGTGTACAATATTAAATTGAGTTGTTCAATTTGGTGTGGCAATAAATCCAAACACAAGTCAACGATGACCGTATACTTCTGAGCTAATAGTTAAACTAAAGTTGGAGGATTGATGTAATGTATATTTTTATTTTAGGAGAGGTAATCTAAATGATTACAATTGAAATCATTGAAGAGGATATTAAGTCGGCAAGAGAAATAGAGAAGGCATATAGGGATACAGCTTTAAGGAATCATAAATGTATGGGATTTTGTTCTGAGGATAAAGATTTCAAAGGAGGTTTAGGTGAGGCAGTGTTTTCACATTTCTATCACTTAAAAGTTAATCTTTGCCCTTTAGCTAAAGGAGATAAGTATGATTTTAAAATAGATGATAAGAAAATAGATGTAAAGACTTCTGCTTTGAAGTATGGAACAGTTGATAAGCTAAGTCCAAAATGGAGGTTCTTAGTAGCAACATTTCAGATTAGTAGAAAAATAGATTATTATGTTAATATTATTCTAAGTTCTGATATGAAGGTTGCGTACATAATGGGTCTTATAGATAAAGAGAGTGTTAAGAAATGTGGTATTAAGACTCATGATAGTCAAGGTAACCCATTACCTTATCCAGCTTATGCTGTTCCACTTAAACGTTTGGTTCCAATAGAAAAATTAATGGAGACAATTAGATGTATACAATAATCGTAAAGAGTGAGGATAGTAAATTATTTGAACGTAACATATTTGAAGTGTATCAAAAGTTACACCCAAACAAGGCTAATACTGATGGTATTAATTTACCAAAAAGGAACATAGGTGATTGTGTTGTGTACACACTTAGTGATGACATACAATCGTTATTAAAGGGTATATCTTTTGAGGAAATTGTAGTAGTGGATAAAATAGGATTCATTAATCAATTACTATAAAAAAGTGGTTCATAATGGTTCATTTTTAGCAGAATTAACCAAGATATATGGTTAAACTAACGCTAAACATAGGCTAACTATCAAAATTCAAAAGTGGTTCATGCTTCAGATGGTTCATTAAACTTTAAATCCAAATCTATTTTTATAAGACATATAGATATAATTAAATATATTGATATACATAAAATTATAGATATAACTATTATAAAGTTTTTATAACCTATTTTATTATAAGATTATAAGGCATAATGAAATCACTCTAATTTCCTATGCTCTTAGTATCTTAGATTTCACCTCCGAATGAGAGTTATCCAGTTCTCGATGATTGACAAACTGGCATGTTTATAGGCTTTTGTCATAAAGGATAGGAAGATGAAGGCTTCCTAATCATCTAAGCCAGATTCCTAAGGTATAGTTCTTTGGTATATATTATTTACTTATTTAGTTACATTATTTAGTTACATTTAGTTATACAAACTTATAACAAGAAAGTAACTCTATAGAATATAGTTTAAATATTTTTTATTTATTTACTTATTTATGGAGTTAAAATGTAAGCATTGTGGAAATGTATGGGATTATAAGGGACATAGTACTGAGTGGGCATACTGTTCTAAGTGTCATTTCTTAGTTAGAATAAAAAATTGTATGGTAAAGGGAGATAATACAGTGAAAGGTCAATACGATAAGATAATTAATGATGCTTTTGGAAGTAAACAGGAAATAGAAATTACTGAAGATGATGATAAAACAGTAAAGGTAGAAAACACAAAGACAGGAGCTATAACAGAGGTATCTGTACCAAACATAAAGGAAACACCTAAATGTTGTTTGTGTGGTTCTACAGAAAACTTAGAGACTTATGCAAATCAGTTAGTGTGTTTAGAGTGTATGTTTAAGAATGGGTTTTTAAATAAAGATACGGAAATGACGGAATTACTTGATAAAATTGACTTTAAGGGACTTTAAGAATTTATTGGAAATTGTTCTATTTAATTAACAAAAAATAGCCATTAATCCAACCTTATTTCTTAAGGAAATACCTCACAAACCTTGATATTTCCTGAAAATAACCCTAAAAACTTAAATATTTGAATAACCATATTTTAACTATCAAAATCATTTATACTTTTCCTTTTTCCATTCCTCTGCCTTGCCTTTCTTAACAGCCTCGCTACTTAAAAATGTGTATTCTTCCTCTGGAACCACGAGCATCCCTTTCAAAGGATCTAAGGCATGCTCTCTGATTGCCAATTGCTGCCTTGCTATTTCAGGACCTTGCTCTTTCATACCAAAAAACTCCAATGGCAGTTTCATCGGTTCAATGTCTCTTTCTAAATAATGTTTAAATAATCTTAAAACAATAATAACATTTTCTCTTGGAGCACCTGCTCTTTCAAAAATAAGCCAACCATCTTTAAAACCTTTTTTTCTTAATTCAAATAATCTTTCATAAAGCCATAGCTGTTCGTTAGATCCTAATGGAATAGGCATATGAGCAGGAACAAGAGACGTTGGGAATCCTAAATGACAAAGTTTTATGTATTTTGCGTCTCCATATGAGATTTCTTCTATTTCTTTTGCTGGATTAACATTTTGAGACAACACATGTTCAAAATCAAAACATACGCCAACATATTTAGAATTAATAGCTTGGCATAAGTGTATCATATCTTTAGGTCTGTAGAATCTAGACATGCCTTCTATGCCACCTGCTCCCATCTCAGCTTCAAATACAAAATATATTTTGTATTTTTCCATTATAGGTCTTGGATCTGGATATTGTTTCT
>Ga0315282_10002655_pt1 | contig 32639 bp, 33 predicted proteins | sample YL17G07_20_MG_FD_203693 | JGI IMG/M metagenome (GOLD analysis project Ga0315282, IMG submission 203693) | Sediment microbial communities from Yellowstone Lake, YNP, Wyoming, USA - YL17G07_20 | ecosystem: Environmental > Aquatic > Freshwater > Lake > Sediment | place: USA: Wyoming | collected...
GCACTCAAGCGCACGAAAAGGCCGAACGCCTGAATTAGTGACTATCGGGGTCGGCATCGGCATCGGGATCGCCATCGCAATTCGGGCAAAGGGGCCGGTAGCGATCGCGACCCCGATGCCGATTCGGATGCCGAACTTTGGTATTTTCCGTCTTATTCTCGGAACAGGCCTCGAATTGCCCAAAGGAGGCTGATGCGGCGCAAAACCAATCGGGCAATTCAGCACCTGTTGTCGAATTTGGCCGCACTGCTTGCCTCTTTGCAACCATTCCCTGCCTATGATAATATCCCGCCGCCTTTTGAGCGCCGACAGCACCCATCGGACCCATGACGAAAAAGAGCGGAAAGCGGGAAAAGACCATCATGGACAGCGCAGGGATAGACCTTGCGCTGGCTCGGATCGCGGCCGAGATCATCGAGAAGCTGGGCCCGTCGGACGAGTTCGCCATCATAGGAATCCGGCGCAGAGGAGTGCACCTCGCCTCCCGCCTCGCCGCAAAGCTGGAAGCGATACTCAAACGGCCGATTCTGCGCGGCATTCTAGATATTACCTTATATCGGGACGATCTTACCACTATTGGGGATCGGCCCATGTTGCGGGAGACCTCCATCGACTTCGATATCAACAACCGCAGCCTCGTGCTCGTCGACGACGTCCTCTATACAGGGCGCACGGCACGCTCCGCACTGGACGGTCTGGTCGATCTGGGTCGCCCCAGGCGTGTGCAGCTTGCGGTCTTGGTCGATCGCGGCCGCCGCGAGCTTCCGATCCGGGCGGATTACGTCGGGAAGCACGTCCAGACCGAGGATGACGAGTTTGTGGAGGTCCGCCTGATGGAAGAAGACGGCGAAGAGCGAGTCATCGTGACCAGACGATAACATCCATCGGCGAATGCTATGGCATCTCTCAGTCACAAGGATTTGCTCGGCATAGCTCAGTTGTCCGCCGGGGACATGCAGCTGATTCTTGACACGGCGGCTGCGTTCAAGCAGGTCGCGGATCGTCCCATCAAGAAAGTGCCCACCTTGCGCGGCAAGACGATCATCAACCTGTTTTTCGAGCCGTCGACGCGCACGCGTTCCTCATTCGAGCTGGCGGAGAAGCGGCTCAGCGCCGACGTCCTGAACTTCTCGGCGTCGACAAGCAGCGTCGCGAAAGGGGAGACGCTTGTGGATACGGCGCGCAACCTGGAAGCGATGGCGCCCGACATCATCGTGATACGCCACGGCTCCTCCGGTGCGCCGCAGCTCCTCAGCCAGGTGTGCCGCTCTTCCATTGTAAACGCCGGCGACGGCATGCACGAGCACCCGACGCAGGCGTTGCTTGACGCTTTGACGGTGCGCGAAACGAAGGGACGCATCGAGGGGCTGAAGATCGCGATCATCGGCGATATCGCCCACAGCCGCGTGGCGCGCTCCGATACCATGCTCTTTCACAAGATGGGCGCGGATGTGTGGATCTGCGCTCCGGCTACTCTCGTCCCCTGCGATTTCGACAGGCTCGGAGCAAGAGTCACGGGTCACATCGAGGAGGCGCTTGCAGGGGCCGATGTTGTGATGATGCTGCGAGTGCAGCATGAAAGGCAGGCCGAGGCATTCGTTCCTTCGACACGGGAATACTACAACCTGTACGGGCTGACGCGCGAGCGCGTGCGCCTGGCGAAAAAGGATGCGATCGTCATGCATCCGGGCCCCATGAATCGCGGGGTCGAGATTGATTCCGATGTCGCCGACGCGCCCAACTCGGTTATTTTGAGCCAGGTCACGAACGGGGTTGCCACGCGCATGGCAGTCCTTTACCTTCTCTCCGGAAATGCTGGTCTGAAACCCGGCAGGCCATCTCGATAGCCTATGCACCTCATCCTTCGTCACGGCAGGGTCATAGATCCGTCGCAGGAGCTGGACAAAGTCGCCGATCTCGGCATTGAAAACGGGCGCGTCGTGGAAATCGCGCCGCGCATCCCCGGGAAAGGCCGGAAGGAAATCGATGCGCGTGGCCTCATTGTGGCGCCGGGATTCATCGACATGCACGTCCACCTGCGCGAGCCAGGGCGGGAGGATGCCGAAACCATCGAGAGCGGCACCAATGCTGCGGCACGCGGTGGCTTCACCGCCGTGGCGTGCATGCCCAACACGCAGCCGGTCAACGATTCGGAGGCCGTCACGGCCTTCATCCTCGAGCGGGCGCGGGAAGTCGGCAGGGTACCGGTGTATCCAATCGGCGCCATCACCAAGGGGAGCCGCGGCGAAGCGCTGGCCGAAATCGGCGAGATGGTCCGTGCGGGCATCGTGGCAATCAGTGATGACGGCCATCCAGTTCAGAACAGTCAGGTCATGCGGCGCGCCATGGAGTACTCCCGGCTGTTCGATCTGCTCATCGTCGACCACTGCGAGGACAAGGACCTCGCGGCTGGCGGCTGCATGAATGAGGGCTATTATTCAACGTTTTTGGGCTTGCGAGGAATCAATCCGGCTGCGGAGGAGGTACACGTGGCGCGAGATGCCATCCTGGCCCGCCAGACGGGCGCCCGGGTGCACATCGCCCATATCTCGACCCGACACTCCCTGGAAGCGGTGACGCGCGCCAAGAAGGAAGGCGTTTCCATCACTTGCGAGGCAACTCCCCATCACTTGCTGCTCACGGAGGATCTCGTCGCCTCTTACGACACGAACACCAAGATGAATCCGCCTTTGCGGACGCCGCAGGACGTGAGCGCGCTGGTTGAGGGCCTGGCTTCGGGTGCGATTGACGTCATCGTAACCGACCATGCGCCGCATAACGTCAATGACAAGATGGTCGAGTTCGACCGGGCGCCATTCGGGGTTGTGGGCCTTGAGACTGCAGTGAGCCTGATCCTGGATCGGTTGGTCCGCCCAGGCATTCTGAGCCTCGAGCGGATGGTGAGGGCGTTGTCGCTCAATCCCGCCCGCATCTTGAAACTCGAGCGAGGAGGGCTGGCCAAGGGCGCCTCGGCCGACATCACCGTCATCGACCCCGAGTTGCATTACGAAGTGCGCAGCGCGGAGTTCCTGTCGCGCAGCCGCAATACTCCCTTCGAGGGCTGGAAGCTGCACGGCGGACCGGCCATGACCATCGTCAAGGGCAGAGTGGTCTGGAGCCTCTGACCTTGCGGCCATTCAGGTTGTCAGTTGAAATCCTATTTCCCCTTTTTCAGAGGTTTTGCGTCTGAGGGGGGAAGGCTGCCCTGCTCCTGCTGGGGAGCTTCCAGAATGATCTCCCCTTTCTTGCCGTAACCCTTTTTGCGCGCGTAGCCCTCGATTGCATCCATGTCATCGCGCAACGACTTGATCGTGCGCCTCCTCTCCTCATTGCTTTTCCGCAGCGCCTCGACTCGCGCGCGCTCGGCTTCCAGCTCCGCCTGGGTCCTCTTCATTTCGAGGTAGCCCCACGGACCGAAGTAACTGAACAGCCCGACGAGCAGAGCGGCCAGGATGCACAGGATGCAAAAAGCTTCTTTGGCGTGCGGGGCTTTCTTTCCAGACTGGACCATGGGTTGCCGGAGCGAGCGATTGATTGACTTCGATCGTACGCTGGAATGATACTGAGCAGCGGCCGTTCGTTGCAATGGTTTTGTGATGGGACTCTCTTTATGAATCCAATCGTCGTCCTGACGACCACAGACAGCCCTGAACTGGCGCAGCAGATCGCCACGGCCTTAGTTGAGGCCGGCGAGGCTGCTTGTGTCAACATCGTGCCGGGGATCCGCTCGATCTATAGATGGGAGGGGCAACTCTATGATGAAGGGGAGCTGCTGCTCGTGATCAAATCCAGGGCGGAGCGCTTCGAAGAGGTGCGCTCCCGCATCCGGCAGCTCCATTCGTACCAGGTTCCCGAGGTGATTGCGCTCCCGATCAAGACTGGCGATCCAGAGTACCTCCACTGGCTATCTCAAGTGACGAGTGACGCCAGTGACGAGTGAAAAGACAGCCGAGGCAGAAGCATTGGATTCTATATTTATCAGTTTCTCCTCGAGCACGGTACGTTTTTACTCGTCATTCGTCGCTCTACACTCGTCACTGTCTTTCGTCACTCGTCACCGGTTTTTCCACTGGGGCGGGCGTTTCTCCAGGAAGGCCTGGATTCCCTCGATCGTGTCCTCCAAGTCCATCAGCTCGTTGAGGTAGAGCGACTGGATTTCGCGCAAATTACTTTCCAGGTCGCGCATGCGCACACAGCGCGCAGAGCGGAGGGCCAGCTCCATCACTGCGGCTGAAGACGAGCGGAAGCTGTTCACTAGTTGCTCGAGAGCCGTCTCAAGGGTATCTTCAGGCACGGCGCGGTAGATAAGCCCGATGCGCTCGGCCTCCTGCGCATCCACGGGGTTTCCGGTCAGGATCATCTGCAGAGTCTTCTGCACTCCGATACGGTGCGGCAGGAGCAGTGGAGCGAGCGAGGGGATAGCTCCAACCTTTATTTCAGGTTGTCCGAAGGTGGCCTGAAGAGAAGCGAGCACAAAATCGCAGCCGGCCGCCAGCTCGTTTCCGGCTCCCAGCGCCACGCCCCGAACCACCGCAACCGTGGGTCTTGGAAAGGCGCTGAGAGCGCGCACGACCGTGTGATATTGATCCAGCAACAGAAAAACCCTTTCCCTGGTCTGCTCTGTCATCTCGAGTCCCGCGCTGAAGGCGGCGCAGTCCGAATCGATGACCAGGATGCGGCCGGGAGGAGAGGCGCCGAGAGACTCCAGCAGCTCCTGGATCTGCTGCAGCATCTCCAGGCTTAGGAAGTTCAGCGGGGCGCGGCGCAGAGTGAGTCGGGTGACGTCGCCGGCGCTGGCAAGGGATACGAGATCTGATCCTTTCATGAGCCCGATACTCTAACACATTTCTGGAAATATCCAGACGCCTGGAAAAACTACTCTGTCGGAGGTCTGAAGTTGGATGTCTGTTCCCGCGGCCTATTTGCGCCGGAGCCTCGCATTGTTGGAGTGGATCGATTCCGCGCGGCCGGAGGCGACGGTGAGGCTCGGCTCCGCCGAATTGGGTTCCTGGAACGACATTGCACCCCGTTGGCGGTTGGAAGGAAACAGAATCCGCCTGCAGTTCCGCAGTTTGGATCGAGCCCTGGTGCACTGGATCTCGTCCGCTCATCCGGCTCCGTGGGGCGCAACGATCAAGCTCTGGGTTCGCCGCAGGCCGTCCGATGAGATTCATGTGACCTGGGGCCCGCCGGCGGCTCAGTCGAAGCTGAATCGCAGCCACATGCTGAAGGCTGCGCGCGCATGGGCCGCGCTGAACCTGCCGGGGTGCAGGGTGTTGGCTGCCAGCCAGGCATCGGACCGCGCGCACACTCTTTCAGGCGCTTACCTCCGTCTGAGGTTGCGACATGGCGATACAGACCATCTTCTGCTTGCCTGCGCGCAAGGGGACGAGGAGGAGCAAGCGCATGCGATCCTGACACAAGCCCTGCTCTGGCTGGCGCATCTGCACGACAAAGGCCGGTTGAGAGGTGCGCCCGGGATCCACTTGTTTGTCCCGGCCGGACGCTCCGCCGTCTTGTACCACCGGTCCCGGCTTGTGAATCCGGATCGGGCGCGAATCGAAGTCTGGGAATATATGGAAAACGATGCGCAGCAGTGGGAGACGCAACGGCCTTCTCTCCCCGAAGCACCTCAGGAGAACCGAGATTTCCGCTGGCCGGTGCTCGGCCCCTTCCGGTGGAGCCCATTGCTCGCGCGCGTGATGGATCTGGCTCCGGACGCGATCCAGCGGTACCCGAGGTTCCAGGACTACGATTCTTTACGCCTCTGGGGTCTGGAGTTCGCGCGCGCCTTCGGTCCTGAGCGGGATCGGATTTGTTACGGTGTGGGCTCCCAGCAGACGGAACTCACCGAGGACAACTTCGGAGATCTGCGTGTGCTGGTGGAGGAAATCCTTTACTATCGCCGGCCGGACAGCCCCGCGCCGGATCACCCCTACTACCGGATGCAGGCTGAACGCTGGCTGGAATGCTTACTGCTAAACGATGTTGCCTTCCTGTTCCCGGAGTTAGTGCCTGGATCCGTCTACCCGCAGATTCCAGTCTACCTGGGGAAGGTTCCTGGGAGGGTTGACATCCTTGGGGTGGATCGGGAGGGAAGTCTGGTGGTCATGGAACTCAAGGTGAACGAGGACCCCGACATGCCTCTGCAATCTCTCGACTACTGGGGAAGGGTGATCGCGCACAATCTGGCGGGCGACTTCGAGAAGCGAGGCTACTTTGCGGGGCTTCGTCTCAGCCGAGCGCACCCCAAGATCTACCTCGTTTCTCCAGTCTTCTCCTTCCATGATTCGCTCGAGCGCTTGCTGCGCTGCCTGGATTCGAAGCTGGAGGTGTCGAAGATCGCCATCAACGAGGATTGGCGTTGCGGGGTGAAGATATTGAGGCGCTTCAGCTGCAGGTGCGGAGAGATCGCGTAAGCGCTGCCCAGCGGCTACTTCTTCTCGGTCTTGTCAACGTCTCCTTCGCCTGCCTTCATGGCGTTCTTGAAATTCTTGATTCCTTCTCCCAATCCCTTGCCCAACTGGGGTATTTTGTTCGCCCCAAAGATGACAATGACGATGGCAAGGATAATTAGCAGTTCTTGCACTCCTATGCGTGGCATAAGCACCTCCATGCGCCAAACTCAAGATTACTCCACGGATAAGACCAAGTCAATCAACGCCATTTTGGATTTTGGATTTTAGATTTTGGATTTCCTGTTTACGGCACCCCATCAGGCTCGATGGGCATCACTCTTCCCATCTTGGTCTGAAATCGAAAACCCAAAATCTAAAATCCAAAATCAGAGGAGAATGCGCTCGTTGCCTTGTCGCTGTGTGAAGTGCTCTCGGTCGAGGTACTCCAGCAAGGGAATAGCATATTTGCGCGTCAGGTCGAACAGCTCTTTGAACTCGGCGACGCCGAATCGGGCGCCTGCGTGGTAACGCGCATGAATCCTGGCCTTCATCTCCTGGAGGGCGGCACGGTGATATAGGAGATCCTCGGAGATGCGGACCAGGATCTTCTCCTTCAACATCCAGAAACAGATTTTGCGAACCTCTGCCGGATCCTCCGATAACATGGCCGGGATCTCCGACAAGGAAGGCGGCTGCCATCCTGCCTGTCGCAGCAGACTCTCGATTCTCTCCTTGATCTGAAGCCCGGCCGTGGAGAGCTGCACCTCGCGGCCGTAGAGGGCCACCATGTCTTCGTGAATCGAAATCTGTTGCTGCTCCGACAGCTTTTCGAGACAGAAGCGGAACACCTCCGGCGGCAAGCCGCCATACGCCCTCTTGCGCAGCTCTTCCCGGGAAATGCCCCGCAGCAAGGGATTCTCCTGATGAAATCGCGCAACCAGGGATACGGTTTCCCTTTTCAGTGCTTCGATTACGGCGGGAAGAGACAGAATCGGAAGAAGTCCCGGCACCATAACGAGCTTCCCGGCTGCAGTGGCCGATGTGCAGAGGCTCTTCAATTCGGCCTCGGGAAGCCCGATGGCGGCGTTTAGTTCCCGGAGCCCAATGACCTGCCTGGGGTACATTGCGATCAGGGCCGGGAGCTTCTGTGCGATGTCGTTGCCTTCCAGGCTCCGCAGGAGAACCAGGGCCTGCCGGTCCGTCACCTTGTGCTTGACGGCAAGGGGGTTCAGGACTCGGCCGCCTCCGATCGTGGTGGCGGGCGAAAACTGCCGGACAATGAAAGCGTCTCCATGCAGGCAAAACGCCGGCGCTTCGAGCCGAAGCTGCGCCCATGTGGATTTGCCGGGATCCAAAAGCGGTTGTCCAATCAGTGCCACCCGCGCGAGGACCTCGGAGGTGCCGTGATGGAAGCGGACCTTGGAGAAGTTCTTGAGAGGGCGCGAGGTCGCGAGCAGATCCAGCCGGACATCCATGAGCTGTGAGGCATGGAACATACGGGGCGCAACCAATGACATGCCGCGCTTGACCTGCGACAGGTCGACTCCCTGGAGATTGACCGCAGTGCGCTGGCCTGCCACCGCGGCATCCGTGGCCCGGCCATGAACCTGGATGCCACGAACCTTGGCGACAAATCCGCCCGGGATCAGCTCGACCTCGTCGTCCCTCCGGAGAGTGCCCGAGGTCAAAGTTCCAGTGACCACGGTGCCGAAACCACGCATGCTGAAGGCGCGGTCGACCGGCAGCCGCAACAGGCGCTCTGCGGGCCGTTCCGGCATCGACAGCGCGATTTCGCGCAATCCTTGCTTCAGCCGCTCGATGCCGGCGCCGGTTTTTGAGCTGACTTGGATAATCTCGGCTTGCTCGAGGAAAGAGCCACGCACGGTCTCGCGGATCTCTTCCAGGACAAGCTCGACGAGTTCCGGCTCCACGAGGTCGACTTTCGTGATGACGACGATTCCAGAAGAGATGCCGAGCAAGCGGCAGATGTCGAAATGCTCGCGGGTCTGCGGCATGATCGACTCGTCTGCGGCCACCACGAGCAGCACGCAGTCGATTCCCCCGACCCCCGCGAGCATGTTCTTGACAAATCTCTCGTGGCCCGGGACGTCGACGAACCCGATCTGGACGCCTTCGAGATCCAGATGGGCGAAGCCAAGGTCGATGGTGATGCCGCGGACCTGTTCCTCCTTCAGCCGGTCCGGATCGACTCCGGTGAGCGCCTTCACAAGCGCGCTCTTGCCGTGATCTATATGCCCCGCGGTTCCGACGACCATGTGGCGCGTACAGGTCATCATTTCTCCATCTCAGCTGCTCCGGCGTGAAGACCTCGGGACGCCACTATCCGGAATCCTGGAGTCTCTGCGTCATCGCCGCAAGCGCATGTCCTCGAGGTCTGAAATCGCTTGACTGCAAAAACGGGCATAAGTACGCTTACACGATTGCCAATTATGGGCGGGCACGCTCTCGCCTGCGAGAAACAACAATATTAATGTACTAAGCCTCGGTTCACCAGTCGAAACCGATTGCCTGCCCAGGTTGTGGAATGCTAGAGAATCTCTCCAACAGACTGCAAAAAATCCTCCGAGATCTTCGCGGCCAGGGTCGTGTCTCAGAGCGCCACCTTGACGAAACGGCCAGGGAGATCAGGAATGCTCTCCTGGATGCCGACGTCCACTTCAAGATCGCCAAAGATTTTATTCAGAGAGTGAAAGAACGCGCTCTGGGCCAGGATGTGATGGAATCGCTGACCCCGGGACAACAGGTCGTGAAAGTGGTGCGGGATGAACTGATCGAGCTGCTCGGAGGCACGCAGGCCACGCTCGAATTCTCCAAACAGCCGCCGACCGTCTATCTTCTGGTCGGCTTGCAAGGCTGCGGCAAGACAACTACCGCGGCCAAGCTTGGCCTCTGGTTGTCCCGAAATGATCACACGCCGCTGCTGTTCTCGGTGGATGTCTACCGTCCCGCGGCTGTGGAACAGCTTCGTGTCCTGTGTGAGAGCAATCGGCTCGGCTATTTTGACGCGCCGGGCAACGAGGACCCGATTGCGCGCACGGAGCAGGGGCTGCGGCACGCCCGCAACGCCGGTTATGACGTGATCCTTATTGACACGGCCGGCCGGCTCCACATCGATGACGAGATGATGCTCGAGCTCGATCGGATCAAGAAAGTCACGCAGCCGACGGAAATCCTGCTCGTGGCCGATGCCATGACCGGGCAGGACGCCGTACGAAGCGCGAAGGAGTTCCACGACCGTCTGGGCCTTACCGGCGTGTTGCTTACCAAGCTGGACGGCGACGCGCGCGGAGGCGCGGCGCTCTCGATCAAGAGCGTCACAGGGCAGCCCATCAAGTTCGTTGGAACAGGGGAGAAACTGGATGCTTTGGAGCCTTTTCACCCGGACCGCCTCGCGGGGCGCATCCTTGGCATGGGGGATGTGCTCTCGCTGATCGAGAAGGCCGAAGAGGTCGTGGATGAGCACGAAGCCGTCGAAATGGCCGAGAAGCTGCGCAAGGAGGAGTTCACCCTCGACGACTTCCGCGACCAACTCCGCCAAATCCGCAAGCTCGGGTCGCTGGAGCAAATCATGGGGATGCTGCCGAACATCGGCCCGCTGCGCGGCATCAATCAGATGAAGGTCGATGAGGAAGAGTGGACCCACATCGAAGCTATCATCAACTCCATGACCCCGAAGGAGCGCCGTTATCACCACATCCTAAACGGCAGCCGCAAAAAACGGATCGCGCGTGGGAGCGGCCGGCCGGTGCAGGAAATCAATCGACTCTTGAAGCAATACCTGGAAGCCCGCAAAATGATGAAAGGCCTTAGCCGAGGCATTTTGCCGCGAGCGCTAAAGGGAATGCGCTTCCCCGGCTAGTGGAGAGGCTGTCGGCGGACAGGGCTGCTGGCAATACCGATTGCATCCAAACGGTTTATGTGCCAGAATTGAAATCGTTTAATGCTGCTTCGATATAGCAGGAGGAGTTTTGTTAAGGATACGATTGACTCGGATGGGTGCGAAGAAGAAGCCGTTTTACCGTATTGTGGTTACTGAGCGACGACAGGCCCGCGACGGAAACTTCGTTGAGATTGTGGGGCATTACAATCCTGTCACCAACCCCCCGTCGGTCGAGCTGAATATGGATCGGGTCCGCCACTGGATTGCTTGTGGTGCCCAGCCTTCAGACACAGTGCGTTCTCTGATCAAGAAGGCTCCTGCCCAAGTGCCTGCTGGTTGAGCCTACCCATCGTCCTGTTGCCAGTGCCCCGGATAGCTCACGATCACAGTTACGTAGGAAGTGCGATTTCGTAGTGGAGGCGGCCATGAAGGAACTGGTAGAAATGATAGCGAAAGCGCTCGTGGACAATCCAGAACAGGTCGTAGTGACGGAGGTTGAAGGGGAACAGACCACGGTGTTGGAGCTTCGCGTGGCTCCGTCTGATCTTGGCAAGGTTATCGGGAAACAGGGCCGCACGGCGCGATGCATCCGAACTCTTTTGGGCGCGGCCGGGATGAAGCTCCGCAAACGGTTCGTCCTGGAAATTCTGGAGTAGTGAATCCCGCCGCCCGACCTTCCCTTATCGCTGTTGCCCGAATCGTCAGGACCCGCGGCATACGCGGCGAAGTCCTGGCCGAACTGCACACGGATTTTCCTGCGCGCTTCAGCCTGCTCGACCGAGTTTGGGTTGAGTTTCCAGACGGACGGCGGAAACGCCTGAAACTCGAGAGTTGCCGGGAGCATAAGGGCCGGCAAGTGCTGAAGCTTGAGGCGATCGACTCGATCGCCGATGCGGAGGCGCTCCTGGGTGCGTGGGTCGAAATTGAGGCTGATCAAGCGGTCCCGCTTCCCGAGGGCACCTACTGGGATTACGATTTGGTCGGCTGCTCGGTGCGCGATGTGCGTGGGGTGTTTCTGGGGGTGGTCAGAGATGTCATGCGCATCGCGGGAAACAGCCAGCTGGTTGTTCAAGGGGAAAGCGGGGAATATCTGGTTCCAGCGGTTGCCACGATTTGCAGAGAGATTTCGCTCGAGCGCAGGGAGATCGTGGTGGATCTGCCTGAAGGACTGATGGACTTGAATAAATGAGAATTGATATCATCACCATCTTTCCGGAGCTGTTTGACGGTGTCCTGGAGTGCGGGATCGTTCGGCGCGCCCGCCAGTCCGGGATCCTCGATGTTCGGATCGTAAACCTGCGTGAATTCACCTCCGACAGGCATCGGACTGTGGACGATCGTCCGTACGGGGGCGGCGAGGGCATGGTTCTCATGCCTGGCCCCCTTTACGGCGCTGTTGAATTCTGTCGGGGCCAGGAAAGCGGAACGGAAGTGCAGGTGGTCCTGCTATCGCCTCAGGGCGAACTCTGGTCTCAGAAGTTGGCGCTCGAGTTTGCGACAATTCCGCATGCAATCCTCATCTGCGGCCGATATGAGGGCGTAGATCAGAGAGTTGTGGACAACCTAGTGGATAGGGAAGTCTCGATCGGTGATGTTATCCTGACCGGCGGTGAGATCCCGGCTATGGTCATTCTCGATTCAGTGGTTCGACTCCTGCCGGGGGCGTTGGGAAACAAGGAATCCGCTCTAAACGAGAGCTTTTGCACCGGTCTGCTTGATTACCCACAGTACACGCGTCCTGTAGAGTTCCGCGGCATGTCTGTGCCCGAGGTCCTGCTCTCTGGTGATCACGCCAGAATCGACCGATGGCGCAAGGAGCGAGCGTTACAGAAGACTCGGGAGTGCCGGCCGGAGATGGTCAAGAAATAATTCCCTAGGAGTGTGTTATGAACTTGCTGCAAGCGGTCGATAATTCTCAGTTGCGGACCGATATTCCCAAGCTTCGCGCTGGTGATACAGTACGCGTCCACGTCAAGATCAAGGAGGGGGACAAATACCGGATCCAGCTGTTTGAAGGCGTGGTGATGTGCATCAAGCGGCATGGAATATCATCCACCTTTACGGTCCGGAAAGTTTCTTCCGGCTACGGAGTCGAGCGCATTTTCCCGATCCACTCTCCCATAATCGAGAAAGTGGAGGTGGTGAAACAGGGGAAAGTACGCCGCGCCCGATTGTTTTACCTGCGCGGGCGCCGGGGCAAAGCTGCCCGACTGAAGGAAACGGGAAGAACGGAGCGCCAGACACGGGGCGGACCGGCCGAGGAGTAGGATTCAGTCTCCATGTGGAGCCACGACTACTTCGAGAAGACTTTGCGGCGTAACGGCTTCCGAATCATAGCGGGGGTCGATGAAGTGGGCCGCGGAGCGCTCGCAGGCCCGGTTTTTGCTGCGGCCGTCGTGCTCGACGGCACAGGAGATTACAGCCCCATCCGCGATTCCAAAGTTTTGAGCGCGGAGAAGCGGCGGCTGCTGGCGGAGCGGATCCACGCCGAGGCGCTGGGTCTAGGGTTTGGGTGCGTTTCCGAATCCGTGATTGACCAGATCAACATTCTCCAAGCCACTCACAAGGCCATGCGTCAGGCAGTCGCCAGCCTGCCCGTCCTTCCTGACATGGTGCTCGTGGACGGATTCTTCTTGCCGGGTCTGGCGTTGCCATGCATAGGGATTGTCGGCGGTGACTCTCGCTCGTACTCAATCGCTGCCGCATCGATCGTAGCCAAGGTGAAACGGGATGCTTTCATGACCTCCTTGGCGTCCGAGTATCCCCAGTACGGCTTCGACCGCAACATGGGTTATGGCACTGAGTTTCATCGGCGCGCGATTGCGAGACACGGACCCTCTCCTTGCCATCGACGGACTTTCAAGTGTGTACGAGCCGTGGGAGGGGATGATGCCCAGTGACGCCAAGACGCGGATCCTGCGCGAAGGGGAGCGGTACGTCCAGCAGGGCAAGATCTCCAGCGCGATCAACGAGTACCTCAAGGTCATTAAGGAGGATCCCGAGGATGTCCTCACCCTGAACACCCTCGGCGACCTGTACCTGCGGCAAGGAAAGGAGGACGATGCAAAACGGCTGTTTCTCCGGGTCGCGGAAAATTACACTCGCAACAATTTCCTGCTGAAAGCGATCGCGGTCTATAGGAAGATCCTGAGTGCTGACCCTCAAGACCTGGAAGTCAATATGCTGCTTGCTTCGCTGCTGGCGCGCCAAGGGATGAACGTCGAAGCGAGCAACCAGTACTTGTTTGTTGCTGAACTATGCGCTGCTGCAGGAAAGACACGCGAATCCCTGGAAGCTTACGAGAAGGTCGTCGAAATCGACCCGTTGAACTCTACGGCACAGTTGAAGCTGGCGGAGGCCTACTTGGGGCAGGATTTGAAAGACAAGGCGTACCTGTCTTTTGCAAACGCAGCGCGCGCGCAGATGAAAGGCGGCGACCTTCCCTCTGCCATGGGAGCGTTCCGGCGCGCCCTCGCCATCAATCTGGCCAGTTCTGACGCGCTGAAAGGCTTTCTCGAAACGGCATTGCAGGGGGGAGATCTCAGAAGCGCTCTGAACCATATCCAAGGATCCATCAGCAGCACACCGGCCGACCCTGCGCTATTCGAGGTGCTCGGTCGAGCGTACCAGGCTGTCGGCGACCTTGATCGCTCCGAGCAATATTTCCGGAAAGTTCTCGCTGCCGATGAATCCCGTTACGACTCCTTCTTCCTCTTGAGCCAGGCGTTTCTTGAAGCTGGCGATCCGGGTCGTGCGCTGAACTGCCTGGATCCGATCGTGCCCATGACGATCAGCTCCAGGGATACCGGAAAACTGGTGGAGGCTTATAGCCGGATTCTAGCTGCGCATCCTGAGCACATGGCGACGCTTAAGAAGCTGGCTGAGATTCTATCCGCCACCAACGAGCACGAGCGCTGCATTGCCGTGCTCGATAGCATCGTGCAGCACTACGAGAACTCCGGCAGTCCAAAGGAAGCCCTCGAGCCCTTGGAAAAAATCCTGGAGATTGATCCCGACAGCGAGAAGCATCTGAGAAAGCATCGCGACCTGTTCGAACAGGCCTTTCCACGCACACCTTACAAACTGCCGCGTGCCGTCTTTGAAACCGAGCGTGGCGCAGCCACCAATCTGGGTGCGCCAGCAGGCCCGGCTTCCTCCGAAGCCGGCGATGAGGCGAGTTCCGATTCCATCATCGTTGAAGTCGACCTGCTCCTCAACTATGGGATGAAGGAGAAAGCCCTTCAGCTCTTGGGTGGCCTGGTGACCAAGAGGCCCAAGGACGTGACGGCAAGGTCCCGGCTCGTATCGCTCTACCGGGAAACCGGTGAGGCCCGGCTGGCTGCGGAGCAGTGCCTATTGCTGTGCGCGTTGCAGCGACAGGCCGGGGACTTGGAAGCAGCGCAGAAGTCATGGGACGAGGCTGTGAATCTAGCTCCGGATTTGGTCAAGCCCGGCCTGGATGTGGTCGGCTTTGCACGGCAGCGGGGGATCGATCTGGAGCCCGCGAAGACAGAAACGCGGGCCAGGGAGCCGGGCGGCAATTTTGAGGTCGATCTGTCGGGCGACCTGTCCGAGATTTTCTTTCAGGATGCTCAAGGGCCGCCGGATCGAGAAGAGAGCGCCTTCGCAGGCAAGCTGGATGTCGTGGCTGATGAGTTTTCGGAACAGATCCCGCACGACACGGCGCGGGAGTCGATCGAGGATCAACTGCAGGAAGTCGACTTTTACACCCGTCTCGGATTTCATAATGAGGCCCGCGCGAAACTCGACGAGATCGCCGCCACCTGCCCGAACCACCCCGAGCTGGCTTCGCGTTACAGCCAACTCAGTCTCGAGCCCGCCAAGGCTCCGAATGCCGTCGCGTCTGCAACCCCTGAATCTGACCTGCGGGCTCCGGGAGGGGCGGTTCCGGAGCAGAAGCCCCCGGTCGGCGGCGGCAGTTTCCTTGGAGACGAGTTCGAGACCGTAGCCGGCCAGCGCGGGGGTGGCGAAGGAGGAGTGCAGTTTCCGGGGATCGAGGAAGACATCGCTATTGCCATGCCCCCAGCAATAAGGCTGCCGGACAGCGTCCCGGTGGAGAGCAAACCTCCCGTCGAGGCTCCTGCCAATTCTCTGTTTACGGACCTCATGGAAGAGGTGAACTCCCTCACCGATCAGGAAATCGCGCGGGAGGATTTCGAGACCCACTTCAGCCTTGGCACCGCGTTCCGTGAGATGGGGCTGACGGAGGATGCGATCAAGGAGTTTCAGCTTGCCGCGAAGGCACTGACTCCTGCGAGGTCCCCGAAGGAGTTCATTCGATGCTGCGGGATGCTGAGCACCTGCTTCTTGGAGAAGGGCATGGCCCGGTCGGCCATCCGCTGGTGCCGGACCGGCCTGAGCGTCAAGGAACTTTCTTCGCACGAAGCGATGGCCCTCCGGTATGATATGGGGATCGCGCTCACCGGGACCGGTGATACCGACCAAGCGCTGGAGTGCTTTGGAATCATATTCGGTCTCGACCCAAGCTATCGCGATGTGGCTCAGAGGATCGATGACCTCAAGAGCGGTCTCGCACGGCATGCGCACTAGGCCTTCCTTTGGATTCTCAGATGCCGATATCGAAAGCGCAGGCAAGCTGCGTTCCAACTCTAGACTGGCGAGGATTGTGAGTTTTCTCCATACCGCCTACTTGTTGGTACACATCACCTATTGGCTGGCGGCAGGAAGCTTTCTGGTGCTTTTCCCCTGGCAGTCCATGTGGGAAAACAACTACATCCTCTACCGATACCCGAGCCTGCGGCCGGTCATGAGCAATCCCTTTTTGAAAGGCGCCGTGTTGGGGCTCGGCTTCGTCAATCTCCTCATAGGAATTCAGGAAATTGCGCACTTTCGGAAAAACTCAAGAGACTTCCTTTCGCATTAGGCGGACACTTTTTTATTACATTACCGATCGGCACCAGTTGCCCTCCCCATCCATCAACGCTCTTCTCATGAAAGTGGAGCGCGCGGTTTCCTGGGGAGTCGATTTCGTGCAGTTGCGAGAGAAGGATCTCTCCGACCTCGATCTTTTCCACCTGACGGCAACTGCGGTGCGCTTGGCACGCGGCACGACGTGCAGAATTCTGGTGAACGGCCGGTTCGACATAGCTCTGGCCGCCAACGCTCACGGTGTCCACCTTCCTTCTGCGGGACTCGAGAGCGCCGACCTGAGGCCGCATCTCCCGAGAGGGTTTCTCGTCGGCGTCTCGACGCACTCGCTTGGCGAGGCGAGGCGTGCCGCTGCTGGTGGCGCTGATTACATCTTGCTGGGACCGGTCTTCCCCACGGCATCCAAGATCCATTATGGCGAGCCGCTGGGACTGGGCTGTCTCAGGCGGGTGTGTTCCGCCGTCAATATTCCGGTTTTCGGACTCGGCGGCATTCAGTCGAACGCCATTTCTTCCGTTCTCAGCGCCGGCGCATGCGGCGTGGCGGGCATCAGCCTTTTCCAGCAGTGGCTGGACCCTGTCTCCCACGAGGATTGGGCCTGTCCGGTGACGAATTACAGTTGACGAGTCAGAGACGCGTCGGCCGACGCGGGCACTCGTCGCCTGTCTCCCGCTATTCGTTGACCCATTTGACCCGATATCGCGTTATACTCTACATGGACGCGTGCCGCTCCATGATTTGAGACCGAAAATTCGGCTCTAATATTGGCGCTCTGGATCGACTACATACTGAGCGCTTTCAGACTGTTCGAGCAGGCTAAGGGCATGGATCCGACCTCTGAGCTCGTGCGCCGGTGCATTGAAGGAGATCCTGCAGCCTTTGAACGGCTAGTACGCGACCACATGAACACCGTACTGGGCCTGGCATACAATTATGTCGGCAATTTTTCCGCCGCCGAGGACATCGCTCAGGAAACCTTCGTTCAGGCGTTTCAATCCCTTACCAGCCTGCGGGACAGTAAGCGCTTCAAGGTCTGGCTGTTGAAAATTGCCAGAAACAAATCCATTGATGCCATCCGGCGCAGTCCGCACTGGGTTTCCCTGGACCAAGACAAACAGCTGCAGAGAGAAATCGCTCTTAAGCCTGTCGCGGCACCAAAAGATCTGGCCTTTGAGTTCACAGAGGACGATTTGCTTACAGCTCTGCGATCACTCAGACAGGATTATCGTGAGATCTTCGTCATGAAGCACATAGACAATTTCTCCTACAAGGAGATCTCCCAAATCCTGGGCATGACTGTTTCGGCCGTAGGGGAGAAGCTCTACCGGGTGCGCTCTATGATTCGAGACAAGCTTGAAGATATGAAGTTCGGGAGCCATGGATCATGACCTGCTCAAAATATCACCCCATGCTTTCTCGATTCCTTGATCGGGAACTCCCATCATGGGAGACCGTGGAGGTAGAGGGCCATCTAGCCCAATGCGAGAACTGCAGGGCGCTGCTGGGACACTGGCGACTTCAAGGCGCCCGTCTGCGGGATCATCTGCGCGGGCACGCTCTGGGCGAGGACTTTGTTCGAAAAGTAGCTCAAATGGAGACCCTGCGAAGGCGGGAAGCAAGCCTTGCTTCGGCCGGCGCGATGCCGCGGCGGGTTCTGGTTCGTTGGCTCCCGGCGGCGGCTGCGGTTATCGTGACGATTGCTCTTCTCAGCCTGTTCTTCCCAATCAGGGAGGGCGTCGGATATGCCCGGGTCGTCGATCCGGGGGAGAGCCTGGAAGTGCTGCAAATAAGTTCGCTGGCGTGGATGCGAACGGCAGCGGGAGAGATCCTTCATCCAGGCGATTGGCTTGGAAATCCGGTATCCGGCGATGCCGAAATCATGTGGCGCGATTTCTGTCGTCTCACTCTGAAGGCGGGTACGCTGGTCCAAATCCCCGCCAGCCCGCTTGAGCTTCCCGATCAGGTATTCCTCATGAGCGGGTCGCTCTTGACGGATGTTCGGGCCGGCAAACAGGCGTTCCAGGTGCGCACGCCTGCGGGTTCAGTGGCGGCTTCCGTCGGCCAGTTCACTGTTCGAGTGCGCGGTGTGATGCTGCCAAAGCTCGAGGTTTTCGAGGATCGATCCGAAACTCTGAGCGGGACGATTTTGCCGATTGGCGAAGTGAGCGTCAGCAAGGGTTCTGCAACGGTCCAGGCGGCGGATGCCGTTCACAAAGTCCTGAGTGGAGGAACAGCCGCTTTCTCTCAATCTCAATTCGCCGATGCTCCGACTCGAACAAATGCGGTCGAGGCGTCTCTAACCACGACGCCCAATCCTTCGGAGAAGGGAGCGCTCTTTTCGTCGGTAACTGCGACTGCCGAAGGGCTCCGCGTGGATTTCCAGGCGACTAATATCAGCCTGAAGAGGCTGCTCGAGTGTGCGACTGGCGCCAGGGTGCGCGGGGGCAAAGGCGTCAACGTAACCGGCAATCTGAAATTCCTTGCGAACTCGAGCCTGGAATCTGTCGCTTCCGCTGTAGGAGTTGCGCTCGGGATACCGATCTCGCCGCGACGAGAAAAAGTGCGCGAAGCGATTGCCTGCGCCGTGCAGAACCAAGCTCCGGCGGCAGGCTGGAGCAAGGGAGATTTTACGTTTGAGAGATCATCAAGCGGTTTGATTTCTTTTGAGTTCCGTGGAGTGCCGGCTGGCCGGGCGTTTCGGATCCTGCGCTCAGCCGTGTCAGACCTGCCTGAGCTTTCTGCCGAGACAGAGTGGCTTCCGGTCACCCTCCAGGCTTCGGCACTGAGCCCTGGGGAGGCTGTGGCCTTTGTCGGCAGAGCGCTCGGATTGCAGGTTAGGATGGCCGATAATGAAGTCGGCGTGATCGAGATCGAGGAGGCTGCTGCTTCGCCAACAGGAGAAGGGGCACTGCCGGCTGCATCGCGGTCCTCTCCCGCACAACCTTTGCCTGTAGGTGTTGGGCGGGATGCGCAAAGCAGGCCAGCCATCGACGGGCTCCTTCCGCCCGCCGGCACGCGCAGATCGGTGATGGACGAGTTTAGGTATGCGGACCAGACGTGGTCCCTCAACCAGACAGTGCGGCCCGCCTGGAGCGGACCGGGAGGAGGCGCGGACCCTGCAGGATTCTACCCATCTGGTATCCCAGCGGGCGACAGCCCATCTGCGTTGAAGGCCAGAGCTTCCCGAAAAACACGGGAGTTCTTCGGGCCCCCTGAAGCAGTAACCAGGCCAACTCCATCTCTGCATCTGATCTGGCCTGCACTCGAGGTCGAAGACGCCACTGAAGGAGGAGCGGCATATCTCGTCACCAACCCTATGGGGCTGCCTGCGCACACTCTCTGGAACGGCTACGATCGGGAAGGGCAGCTGATCGCGCAGTATGCCATGGTGCTTGGGGAATCCTCGACCCTCTCACTGCTTCCGCCGAGAGATTTCCCCGCCCCCGTCGGCGAGGGAGGCCACTGGGAGGTATTCAGCGACATACCCCTCACCGGTTCCCGCGATACGGGACCGAGCGGTGCCCTCGTCCCCGGGCTGCCGGTTGAGTCCGAGCGACTGCCGAGCGATTGGTCCTTCCCGGCTTGGTGGTTGGGAGAGCCCGGTGGGCGCCTGTGGTTCGTCAATCCCGGAGAAGCACAAGCCACGATCTTGCTGACCCTCGTGCAGGGCGGAAATGCAGTTTCCATGGGACAGCTTATAATTCCGGCGCACGGTGGATTGGTCTGGCCCGACGCGTTCTCGGGGATGGTCTTGCAGCCGGGGTGGACAGCCTCCGCGCGAATAGTGGCGCGCGCCTTGCAGGGATCTCTCGCAGCTGGTCTGGCGAAGTGAGGGCATGGCGATTGAAGAGCGGCGACTGGCGGACGGATTGCTCGTCACTTTGCGAGGGCTGCCACCGCCCCCTCATGGGCTCCGTTGTTTATTTCGATCGCTTTGCCGACGAGTTTCCACACCTCTTCGCGGCGCTGCTCCTCGGCTATCCTCTTGAGAGCGTCGAGCTGCCTGACGGCTGCTTCGGTAGCTGACTTCAGATTCTTCAAAGCCGCCTGCACCTTTTTTGGATCTGTCGACAGTTTCGCTGAGGCATCGTCCAGATTCAGCATGACACTGCGGAGGATCCGATAATAGCCGTCGAGCATGTCTTCGACGCTGAAAAACTCGAGCGGATCTCCCGGTGGCGATTCTTTGCCCGCCAGGCGGTCGGCAGCAGTTTTCAGGCGCAAGGCAGAGGCGGCCAGGTAGATTTTGACGCGCGCGTCGATCTCCTGAGCCTCCTGGATTTTCGCGATTTCCTGAGGGGTGAGGAACTCTTTGTCCGGCGCGAGAGGAGCCCAGAGAGGGATCATCAAGCCAAGAAGGTAACACCAGGTTTTCCACGTCCCAGCCTTCACGTTGTCATTCTCCAGTTCGCTGGACGGGGCCCCTCTGGAAAAGTATATCGACGAACTTCTCGCGAACCATCGTGGCTTGGTCGATCCAGGACTCAAAATCCTCCTGCTGCTCGTAGGGAGCTTTCAGCCGGGCGTCTCCCATGCGGAGGATCGATTTTCTAACTTGGATCTCGTAGTCCTTCAAGGCGCCTGATTTTTTCTTGCGGCTGACGTTGGGCTCGATGTCTTTCAAGGACGCAGTGAGACATTCTTTCCAACATCCGAGTAAAGCGGGAATCTCGTTGAACTTCTTCTGGGATACAGCCGTTTCGACTGCCTTGTGGAGACGTATCGAGATCTGACGGTAGATCTTGATGCGATTGTCGATCTTTCCCTCGGCCGACAGGCGCCTCTCTTCGACCGCGGTCATGCAACCCGCAGAGCTCGCCGCAAGAGGAGGGTTGGTTCCCTGGAGCCATGAGCCCAGCGTCAAGATAAGCATGAAAGGCTGAACCATCGCGGATCCTTACATCAGCGGCGGAACTTCGCACCCCAGAAGATCCAGCGCTTTAGTTAATTGGCTCCGCACCAGATCCACAACCAACAGCAGGTGCGCCTTTCTGTCCGGATCGGTTTCGGACAGGACATGATACTTATGATAGAAGAGATTGAACCTCTGCGCGAGGTAAAACGCATACTTACACAGTTGCGATAATTCGAGTGAATGCACCGCCAGGCGCGCCACTTCCGGCAGGCGGGCGGCCTGGTAAATGATCTCCCAAATCTCGTCGTTGCGGGAAAGGAAGTCCGCGAGCTTGCCTGGATCGATGGTTGAGATAATCTCCTTTACGTCTGCACCTTCAAGCTTGCGGCAGATGTTGTTTGCCCGCACTACGGCGTACTGGACGTACGGCCCCGTTTCACCTTCGAAGCTGAGCGCTTCCTTGAAATCAAACGCGATGACGGTGCCGCGAGCAAAGCGCAGCAGGAAATAGCGGAGCGCTCCCGTGGAGATGACGCGGGCAATGTCTTCGGCCTGCTCGTCACCGAGTGTGTGCCTGGCCTTAACCTCTGCCAGCGCTTTGGCGACAAGCGCATCCAGCAGGTCATCCGCTTTGACTCCCAGTCCTTTGCGGCCGGAGACCTCGACGTAGGGACGTTTTCTCTCATCTTCAGTCAGTTCATAGCCGAGTTCGTCGCAACAGGCGGGGCTCAACGCCACCATCTCATAAGAGAAGTGCACCGAGTTGTCGGCCTGCTCCTCATAGCCCAACGCTCTCAGGCCCTGGAAAACGATGTTCTGGAGGTAGGACTGGCGGCTGTCGATGACGTTGTAGACACGCCGGCCGGCGCCGAAATGCGGCGGCTTGATCCCGGGATGTTCCTCGGCAGTCGTGGTCCAAACGGTGTGGCCATCGCAGGTCTGAAATGGGCAATAGTGAAAGTCCAGCCCCAACAGCCCGAGTTTCCAGAGCTGGTAAGCGATGTCCTTTCCGACATAGGTTACGGTGCCATCAGACCGGACTATGATTTTCTCATCCTCTTCCAGCTCTTCCCGCGAAGCAGCGGCCTCAGCCCCTTCGCCCGTCTTCATCACCCAGCAATTGCGATTCTTTCCTTCCTCGACGAAGTAGATGGCGCCTCGCTCGCGAAGAAGCTGGAACGCCTTCTCCCAGAAATGGAGGTGAAGGATTTCACTCTCGCGCGGCAGGAGGTCATAATGGACGTTGATGCGCGCCATGGTCGCCAGGTGCGCGCGCGCGATCCGCATTGCGACGTGCTCGGCCAGCTCGGCTGTCGGATTCTTCCCGCCTTCGATCGCCTGCAGCGTCCGGCTGCGCCATTTTTGATTCTCTTCCGACTGTTGGTAAAACTGGGCGACGCGCGCGTATACGTCCCAGCAGAAATAATCGAACTTTCCCTCGAGCGCCTTGACTTCTTCAACGGTCTTTCCCAGCATCTGCTCAAATCCCACGACCACGTCGGCAACCTGGACCCCCGTGTTATCCAAATAATTCTGAACCTCCACGGAGTGTCCCAGAAACCGCAGGCATCGGACGAAGGCGTCGCCGAGCGCGGCGTTGCGCAGGTGGCCGATGTGGGCGGCCTTATTCGGGTTGATGTTGGTGTGCTCTACGATAATTTTGCCGACAGTGTCCGGCACGGGAGCCCAGCCATAAAGTTTCTCTTCAACGCTCTTGGAGAGACGGAGCGCGAATTGGGCCCGATCCAAATGAAAATTGAGATAACCGCCTCCCGCCACCGCCACCTTCCATACTGCCGGGATTGAGTGCGCTTCAAGCGCAAGTTCGCGCGCGATGTCCTCAGGAGCGCGTCTGACCCTGCGCGCCAGATCAAACGCGATCGGGAGAGCGAGCTCTCCCATCTCAATGCGAGGTGGAGTCGTGAAGTTCAGGGAATCGTACGCAACCTGAAACTTGTCCAGGATGATACTCTTCAGCGTGCTCTCTATGGTCTTTGTGAGCGCGGATATCATTGGATAGTCTGCACCTTGAACGCTTGAATGACCGGGCTGAAAGAACATACCTTACTCGCGCCCTCAAATCAATGCGCGCACTGCGACTGTTTGAATCACAGGTATCGGCCTGCGGAGCTTGACTTCCACGGATGCTGCACCTAGACTCTGCCTGTCATTCATGGATGCGGAGTTCATGCGGCCTCACGATACGAGAGGGGAATGTCACGCGGGTACGGCTGCGCAGACCTCACAGCCTGGCGGGAGAATCCTGTTCGTCGAACCTTTTTCGGGCGTAAGCGGGGACATGTTGTTAGGCGCTTTGCTGGATCTCGGCATTGATCTGGCTGTGGTGGAACAGAAGCTGCGCCTGCTTTCCTTGAAGGGTTACAGCCTGTCGATAACCAGGTGCGCGCGCGCAGGCATCCAGGCCGCCAAGTTCGACGTCCGGTGCGAGAAGGGCGGGGCTCGCGGACACGATCATCGCGGGTTTCGCGAAATCCGCGCCATGATCGAATCGAGCGGGCTATCCGACTGGACGAAGCAACGATCGATCGAGGCATTTCGCAGGCTTGCCGAGGCCGAGGGGAAGATCCACAACATCTCAATAGAAGATGTTCACTTCCATGAAGTCGGTGCAGTCGATTCCATCATCGACATCGTCGGCGCTGTGGCTGCAATGGAGGATTTGCAGCCGGTGCGCTTGGTCTCCGCGCCGGTGAACGTCGGGCAGGGCACGCTCGAATGCAGGCACGGCATCTATCCCGCGCCGGGTCCGGCGGCGGTCGAGCTTCTCAAGGGTGTCCCGATTTATTCCAGTGCGGTCAAGGGAGAGCTGACGACGCCGACAGGTGCCGCGCTCCTGGTCACCTTGGCGGAAAGCTTCGGGCCGCGGCCGCTGATGCGGGTGGACCGGATCGGATACGGCGCCGGGGATCGCGAGATACCAGGAGCCGCCAATGTGCTGAGGGTGACGCTGGGGCAAGAAGCCGAGAACGTGCCTGGCGAGACACTCGAAGAGCCTGTTGCCGTCATTGAGGCGACTGTGGATGACATGAACCCGCAAGTATACGGATTTTTCCAGGAAAAGGTGCTGGCCGCCGGCGCCCTGGATGTGTTTGCTATCCCGGCCCAAATGAAGAAGAACAGGCCTGGGATGTTGTTGACGGTTGTCTGCCGACGCAACAGCATCGGTGCCATGGCCGATGTCATTTTTGCGGAAACAACTACCATTGGGATCAGGTACACGTTTGCCTGCCGGAAGACGCTTGAGCGTGAGTTCCTGGAGGTCCAGACCCCATTCGGCGCGGTTACGATCAAGGTAGCCTCCTTGGCCGGCCGGCGGGTAAATTTCGCTCCTGAATTTGAATGCTGCCGCCGCCTGGCATTGGAAAAAGGGGTAGCGTTGAAGGATGTCATGGCCGCTGCTTTGCGCGCTTACTTGGAGCTCGCACCAGAGGCGTCAAGAATGAAACCATAGACGGGCATTGAGAAACGCCGGCTGGGATCGGCGTCTCTCCGCGCCCGTTTTTTCGATTCCGCCTCGGGTGCGGCCCCGTACTGGATTGGAGATAGAATCGATATGGCTGAAGACAAGCACAACGCGCCAACAAGGGAATCCGTTGCGCCGTCGCCCCAGGCGGCGTCACATCAGCGGATCAGCATCGAAGAGTTTGCCAAAGTTGAAATGAGGGTGGGTCAGATCCTGCACGCCGAGAGGATTGAAGGCTCGCGCAAGCTCATAAAAATGCGGGTGGACCTTGGCTCCGAAATGCGGCAGGTGGTCGCCGGGATTGCAGGAGCCTATGAGCCGGATGGCCTGCTGAATAAGAAGATCATCTTGGTCGTCAACCTGCAGCCCGTGAAGCTTATGGGTGTCGTATCCGACGGAATGGTGCTTGCGGCTGTGGATGGTGATCGGCCCATCCTGGCTACCTTCACCGAGGATGTCCCCAACGGGGCCTTGATTAAGTGAGGGAGTGTGCCGGGCTGGTTCACCCTCGTTGGTTTCCAAGCACGCCTCGAGGCGCGCCGAATCGCTTTTTGGCACGCGTAAGGAATATCGATCGACAGGCGCTGGCGCGCGAAACTTCCCTGACATGACGTACCTGTTGCGCTTGCCGTGCGCGCAAGACGTGCTCGATGAGCCTCTGGCAAGACACCAAGATGACTCTGTGATAAGATCAATCGGAAATTCGGCAGGCAGTCTGAAACCTCAGCCGTGAAGAGAGCTAATTGAATCCACAGGATTTTTACAAGCTGGTTGAAAAGGATCTGGCGCAGGTAGAGCAGGAGCTGTATCGCCAGTCGAGTTCCAATATTCAGCTTGTCGACCAGATCGGCCGCTACATTCACGACAGTGGCGGCAAGCGCATCCGCCCGGCGATGCTCCTGTTGAGCTCGCGGCTGTGCGGGTTCGATGGGCCCGTCTGCCACCGGCTTGGCGCGGTCGTCGAGATGATTCACTCCGCCACGCTGGTGCACGACGACATCATTGATGACGCTAGAGTGCGCCGCGGCCAAGCTTCCGTGAACGCTCACTGGGGGAACGAGATCACCGTCCTGATGGGCGACTGGCTCTATATGACCTCCTTGCAGCTGGCTCTCGGCGAGCGGCACTTCAAGATTCTTGACCTCCTCTGCAGCGTCACCAGAAAAATGATTGAGGGCGAGCTGATCCAACTGAGCGTAAGCCGGAACCCTGATGTGACCGAGGAGCAGCACCTTGACATATCGATGCGCAAGACGGCCTTCCTTTTCTCTGCCTGCACACAGATGGGCGCAATCCTCGGATCGGCGGGCAAGGAGCAGGAGGAAGCGCTCCGCTTGTACGGCCTGCACGTGGGCATGGCCTTCCAGATGGTGGACGATGTACTTGATATCACTTCCAACGAGAGCACGCTCGGCAAGCCCGTCTGCAGCGATCTAAGAGAGGGGAAGCTGACCCTGCCTTTGATCTACTTGATGCGCGATGGAGAGCCTGAACACCGCGAGCTGATCCGGACGATCATTCGTGAAGACGGTTTCGACGGCGCGCACAGGGATCGCATCTTGGCCCTGGTTCGCGAGTACGGAACGGCGGATCGAGTCCTCGACAAGGCTTCTGAGTACGCCTGCCAGGCGAAGAAATATCTGGCCGGTTTCCCGCCTTGCCAGGCACGCGACGCACTGCTGGTCATTCCGGAGTACATCGTGGAACGCGACCGCTGAAATCAACGTTCCGTGCAGCTGGAGCGCGGCGAAAATAGGCGCCTGTCGGCAGTCGCCCAGAACCCAATTCCCCCATTACTTCTTGCGAGCGGCTGCGGATCCCGGCAGATCTTCGGCGAGCGGTTTCCTTTGCGGGATCGGGCCGGTTCCATCACCGATCTGCCGATCGGGAAGAGAGGATCTCGATAGTGGGGAACGATTCCACGGGCTTGTTTTTGAGGATCTCCCGCATATACTGCATCCATATCGGCAGCGCAACGACCGCACCGGTCTCCCTGTCCCCCAGCGTGCGCCTGGAATCGAATCCAATCCAAACCGCGGTCGTGAGCGAAGGGCTGAAGCCGACAAACCAAGCGTCGGTGAAGTCGTTGGTCGTTCCCGTCTTGCCTCCAAGCGGTCGATTCAGGGATCTGGCGGCCTTGGCGGTGCCTTCCTGGACCACGTCTTGCAGCAAGCCTAGCATCTGCTGCGCAATCTCGGGAGCGAGAACCTTGTGAGTTTGCGGTTCGGCCTGTTCCTTCTTAATGCGGTCATAGTCTTCAATCTTGCGAATGAAGTATGGCTTGGGTTGAATCCCAAGGTTTGGGAAGACCGTGAAGGCGGTGGCCATCTCGAGCGGTGTGGCTTCGCAGGCGCCAATTGAGAGCGACAAATAGGGTTCCATTGGGCCACTCAAGCCGAATCGCCTCGCCATGACGAGGACGTCCTTGATCCCGATTTGAGAGGCGAGCCGAACGGTCGGCACGTTGCGCGACTCGGTCAAAGCCTGACGCAGTGTGATCAGGCCCTCGTACTTGCCGTCATAGTTGACCGGTTTGTAGGGCCGCCCCAGCGAATCAGTAAAGTCGGCTGGGGCGTCGAGGATTGTGCTGCTCGGCTCCAATCCCTTTTCGAGGGCAAGAGAGTACACAAACGGCTTGAAGGTGGATCCGACCTGGCGCATCGCCTGGGTGGCGCGGTTGAACTGGCTCGTCTCGAAATCGTAACCGCCGACCATGGCTTTGATCTCGCCTGACTTGTTATCCAATGTCACTAACGCTCCCTGCAGTTCCGGAATCTGATCCAATACTGCCGTGGCAGTCTTGTGGGTGTCATCGAGCCCTTTGATCAGGAAGGTTGCAAGATCCCCCGCCTTGAGAATCTCGGAAGGCTTCTTAGCCTTGGTCCAGGCGATTTCTTTTGGACCCAGGGTGGCGCGGTACTTGCCGATCCGGATCTTCATTTCGGGGTCGCCAACGCCCTCGACGAGCCCGGTCGCAAGGTCCCCGGGCTGCAGGAACGGGCGCCAGCTTGGATTGGAGTAAGTTTCGAGCCGCACCGACGGATCTTTGAGCACGTTATCGATAGGGCCGCGCCAGCCGCGGCGCTTGTCGTAATCACGCAAACCTTGGCTCAGCGCCCTGTTGGCGGCGCTCTGCATTTCTATGTTCAGGCTCGTGTAGACCCGCAGGCCTTTGCGCCAAATGACGTCCGCCGTATAACGGTCTGCCAGCGACTGGCGTACCCACTCGATGAAATAGGGCGCGAGATCCTTGTTGCTGGTGCGAGGCTTCAAGATGATGGGCTTGGCCTTCGCTTCAGCGGCTGCGCGGGCAGAGATCATCTGCTCGGAGACCATGCGATCGAGAATGTGATTGCGGCGAGCCAGCGCAGCGTCCGGATGAAGAAGCGGAGAATGCATAGCGGGGTTTCTCGGCAACGCCGCGATCAGGGCGCATTCTTCCAGGGTGAGGTCCTTGAGCTGCTTGCCGAAATAAGTGTCCGCCGCCGCCGCGACGCCATAAGAGCCGTGCCCGAAGTAGTGCTGGTTGCAGTAAAGCGTGAGGATTTGCCGCTTGGAGTACCGCTTTTCGATTTTCCAGGCGATGAGAAGCTCTTTGACCTTGCGATCGAAGGTCTTTTCGAAATTGCCCATGAGAAGGCGAGCGAGCTGCTGCGTGATCGTGCTCGCCCCTTCCGCCGGTTTCATCGAGATGACGTCTCGGTAAACAGCGCGCAGCAGGGAAAGGTAGTTGACGCCGCCATGATTGTAAAATTGATCGTCCTCGGCTGCCAGGATCGCAAGCTGCAGATGGGCCGGAATATCCTCAAAGGATACGACGATGCGCCGCTCAATGGCGAACTCGCCGATGACCTTGTTGTCGTCGGAGAAGACATCGGTTATGACGTCGGGACGAAAGTCCTCAAGGCTTTGTATCTTCGGCAGGTTGTACTCATATCCAAGAAGAATGCCAAACGCGGTCCCGGCCAGGGCGAAAAAAAACACCAGGATCCCGTACAGCCCCCAGAGCCACCGTGGGAGCCGGCGCGGTTTCTGACCGGATTGGTGTGCTGAAGCCATAATCGCAAAAATTATAGCACCCAAAAAGGGGGAAGTGACGAGCAAGGTGGAACATTCGTTGCCCGTCACCTGCTAGAATTCTCCGGCTTCGCTTCCGGCTTCATCGCCTTGAGTGGATCCCTTGCCCTTAGAATCGAGGAAAGTCACTCGCGCCGCGATCACCTCCGTGGTGTAGTGCTTTTCACCCGGCGGCTTTTCCCACGAGCGCGTCTGGAGAGATCCTTCGACGCAGACGAGTCTTCCCTTGCGCAGATACTGGTTGCATTGCTCAGCCGCTTTGCCGAAAGCGACTATGCGATGCCATTCTGTCGTCTTCTGCGCCGCGCCGTTGCCGGGGCGAAACTGATCTGTCGCCAGGCTGAAGTTCGACACCCGGGTACCTCCAGCGGTAACGCGGTCCTCTGGATCCTTTCCGAGCCGTCCGATAAGGATGACTTTGTTGACGCTACCCATATTCCTGCTCCTTTCCATGCGGGCTTTTACGGCAGGGGTCTGGCTTTGTCGGAGCCCCCTCTGATGTTTCCATCTACCTAACGGCTCGGATGCTTCTTGAGCCAAAAAATCTGGGGCGGCAGGTGATTTCGGCCCCGCGATTGCGGAGTTTGAGACCCGGCTTGGCTGCCTGGATTCCAAGGATCTGCCGAAAGGCTATTTGCTTGACAGGTAAGAGGCTGTTTGTTACATTTGTGCGGTTTTTCGCTGTGGGCGGGGTGTAGTGCCCGCTAGTGGGCATGTTCAGCGCCTCGCCGTGGCAGAAGTGAAAAGGAGTAAACGGTTTGCCGACCTTCAATCAGCTGGTTCGATCTGGCCGAAAGAAGATTCGTTACAAGACGAAGAGTCCGGCTTTGCAGGGGAGTCCGCAACGGCGAGGAGTATGCACGCGGGTGTACACGTCTACACCCAAGAAACCAAACTCTGCTCTTCGCAAAGTTGCGCGTGTCCGGCTCACGAACGGGATCGAGGTGACCACTTACATTCCCGGAATCGGGCACAACCTGCAGGAACACTCCATCGTTTTGATTCGCGGTGGACGTGTCAAGGATCTCCCCGGTGTCCGCTACCACGTGGTGCGGGGCACCCTGGATTCAGTTGGCGTCCAGGAGCGCAAGCGTTCCCGTTCCAAGTATGGTGCCAAGCGGCCCAAAAGCTAGCCACTCCTTCAAAGAACCGTCTTAGTGACGGGTTTACGCCCTGCGAAAATCTTCGGAAGGCATTTACTGCAACCGACGGATTTCGCTCTCAGGGGTAGAATTGCTCATCCCGGAGGGGAGAGTAGCACCAAGAGGTAGCAGGAGATCTTCAGCTATGCCGAGGCGCAGAGAGGTACCCAAACGGGAGACCCTGGCCGATTCCTTGTACAGCAGCACGCTCATCACGAAGTTCATCAACTGCATGATGCTCAGAGGCAAGAAGAGCGTGGCGGAGGGCATTTTCTACGGCGCCCTGGACACGATTAAGGAACGCGCCAAGGACGATCCAGTCAAGGTGTTTAAGAAGGCGATGGACGCCGTCAAGCCGGTGCTGGAAGTGAAATCCCGGCGCGTGGGCGGCGCCACCTATCAGGTGCCCGTCGAGGTGCCTCAGGACCGGCGCACGTCACTGGCGATCCGCTGGATCATCTCCAACGCCCGCGCCCGCAGCGAGAAGACCATGAGAGAGAAACTGGCCGCGGAAATCATGGACGCGTCAAACAACCGCGGCGGCGCGATCAAGAAGAAAGAAGATACCCATCGGATGGCAGAAGCCAACAAGGCATTTGCGCATTATCGGTGGTAGTGAGGCTTGACCCAAGTGGGCCGGCAAGTACCTTTGGAGCGGATTCGTAATATCGGGATCATGGCGCACATCGATGCGGGCAAGACCACTACGACCGAACGCATCCTTTACTACACAGGCATCACCCACAAGCTGGGAGAGGTCGACGAAGGTACGGCCACCATGGACTGGATGGAACAGGAGCAGGAGCGCGGCATCACGATTACATCAGCCGCGACCACCTGTTTCTGGGGCGACTGTCGCGTCAACATCATCGACACGCCGGGACATGTCGATTTCACTGCCGAGGTGGAGCGCAGCCTGCGCGTGCTCGACGGCGCCGTGGCGCTTTTCGGGGCTGTCGAGGGGGTTGAGCCGCAATCGGAGACCGTATGGCGCCAGGCGGACAAGTATCGTGTGCCCCGCATCGGCTTCGTCAACAAGATGGACCGGCCGGGTGCAAACTTCGCTCGTGTGCTCGGCATGATCAAGAGTCGGCTCCGGGCCACTCCCGTGGCGGTGCAGCTTCCTTTCGGCGTCGAAGACCAGTTCCGCGGCGTGATCGATCTCATCAGGCAGAAGGCGATCGCCTTTAAAGTCGAGACGCTGGGAGCAGACTTTGCGGAAGAGGAAATCCCAGAGGAGTATCGCGACGAAGTCGCCCGATTCCGCGAGCAGATGTTCGAGGTGATTGCGGATGTTGACGACCACCTTATGGAGAAGTACCTTGCCGGCGGCGAGATTTTGGAGCAGGAAATCAAAACTGCCTTGCGTAGGGGGACGGTCGCCTTGAAGTTCGTCCCCATCCTATGCGGTGCTGCGTTCAAAAACAAGGGCATACAACAGCTGCTCGATGCGATCGTCGACTATCTCCCCTCTCCCCTCGATGTGCCTCCCGTGCACGGAATTGCGCTGGATGGCAAGAAGCCCCCGGTCCGGCGCGCCTCGGACGATGAGCCTTTCTCCGCCCTGGTCTTTAAGATCATGACTGACCCCTTCGTCGGTCAACTCGCCTTCTTCCGGGTCTATTCCGGGCAACTGCAGACAGGAGCCACGATTTACAATTCGACCAAGGACTCCTCGGAGCGCGTGGGACGGCTGCTGAAGATGCATGCCAATAAGCGGGAGGAGATCAAGGAGGTTTACTGCGGTGACATCGCCGCTGCCGTTGGCCTCAAGAACGTCAGCACGGGGGACACAATCTGCGACAAACGGCACCCGGTTGTACTGGAAGCGATCGAGTTCCCGGCTCCGGTGATTGCTGTCGCCATCGAGCCCAAGACCAAGGCGGACCAAGAGAAGCTCGCCATTGCGCTGGGCAAGCTGATCCGGGAGGACCCGACCTTCAAAGTGCACACGGACCCGGATACCGGACAAACGATCATCGAAGGCATGGGGGAACTGCACATCGAAATCCTCGTGGATCGCATGGTGCGGGAATTTGGAGTGGCCGCGAACGTAGGGAAACCGCAAGTCGCATACCGGGAGACCATCCTTCAGCATGCGGAGGCTGAAGGAAAATTCATCCGGCAAACAGGCGGGCGCGGGCAATACGGGCATGTCAAGATCGCTCTGGAACCGGCGCCGCAGGGAACAGGCTTCGAGTTTGAGAACCGGATTGTCGGAGGCGCCATTCCCCGGGAGTACATTCCTGCTGTCGAGCAGGGCCTGCGGGAAGCGCTCGAGACCGGAGTATTGGCCGGTTACGAAATGGTGGATGTGAAGGTCGCTCTCCTGAACGGTTCCTATCACGAAGTGGACTCTTCCGAGATGGCGTTTAAGATCGCCGGATCGATCGCGCTGAAAGAAGCGGCAAGACATGCCAATCCGGTCTTGCTTGAGCCGATGATGGACGTCGAGGTGGTTGTGCCCGAGGAGTTCATGGGAGCTGTTACGGGAGACTTGCATGCGCGCAGGGGTCGCGTCGAGTCCACAGAGTCGCGCCTGAGCTCCACCATCATCAAGTGCCGGGTCCCGCTTTCGGAGATGTTTGGCTACTCGACAGACCTGAGATCCATGACTCAAGGGCGCGCCACGTACTCCATGCACTTTTCGCACTACGCAGAGACGCCCAAGACGGTGAGCGAAGAGATCATGTCGAGGGTCCGCGGCAAAGTGATTTCTAAATAGACAGAGATCTGGAGGTTTCCATGGCGAAGGAGAAATTCGATCGGAGCAAGCCGCACGTCAACATTGGGACGATCGGGCACATTGACCATGGCAAGACGACCTTGACGTCGGCGATCACCATGATTCTGCACAAGCTGGATCCGAAGG
>Ga0315282_10002656_pt1 | contig 32639 bp, 32 predicted proteins | sample YL17G07_20_MG_FD_203693 | JGI IMG/M metagenome (GOLD analysis project Ga0315282, IMG submission 203693) | Sediment microbial communities from Yellowstone Lake, YNP, Wyoming, USA - YL17G07_20 | ecosystem: Environmental > Aquatic > Freshwater > Lake > Sediment | place: USA: Wyoming | collected...
CCTCTTGACCGCGGCTTTTCCCGCCCCTCGGGACGCACAAAGCCGAATCGATCCGCAACTCATCGGTGAATGGCTGGCGAATGTTCCAGGTTCTCCTTTACAATTTGTTTTCCGCATCGAAGCCAGCGGCCAGTGCGGTCTCGAAGATGATGTGGGGACGTGCCAGGCTCAGGGTGGAGTCCTCATCTTCAAATCACCCTCCACAGGTGAAAACCGGTACTCCTACAGACTGCAAGGGGGCAGGCTGACGCTCAGCGGCGGCGACATTGAAAAGCCTCTGGTCTTCCGGCGGATTGGCGAGGCCCCACCGGATAACGTTACCAAGCCCCCTGAAAACCCCGGGGCCAACGTCCAGGAATCACCGGCGCCGACGGAGGCCCCCGCACGCTCGCCCGCTGGGCTGGCGGGCTACGGTGGCATTCAGACTCAGCAACCCTCTGCCCCCGCCAAACCCCCTCGCGCCAGGCGTGGTCTGACGGAGGCGGAGGTGATTCAGCTCTTGGAAGGCAGCGTGCCCAGCCCCCGTCTGATGGATCTGGCCGAAGAGAAAGGCGTAGGCTTTGCCGTAACGCCTGCCGTGGCCGCGAGACTGAAGGCCAAGGGCGCCACGGACGAGCTCATTTCCGTTTTACGCAAGTGGGGTGGCGCGCCGGCTACAGGAGCGCCATCTCCTGCCAAAGAAAGTCCTTCTGCTCTGGGGAATCTGGGAGCGGGCCAGGTGGCAGGGAGGTCGCAATCCCCTGCCTCCCGGATGGCTTCTTCGGCTTCTCTTCCGGCACGTGGGCAGCGCTACACCAAGGATAATTGGGGATTAAACTTCCTGATCCCGGAAGCGTGGAAGGTGGGTGAGCGGGGCGGAGCACTGCTGGTGGGCTCCGATACCGAGGCGGGTTTGATGGTGATCCGCTTCCTGCCCAAGGCCGGGCTGGGAGAGCTTCAGCAGCTTTACGCGCAGGGCATCCAGGAAGAAGGTTTCCAGGCATTCCCGCAGGGACCGACTCAGGAGTTTCGCGCCGGTTCGCTGCGCGGTATAAGCCGGGGAGATGTCCGGCCAATCGGCGCAAGCCGGAGGCATGGTTCGGGTGAGGGCCGTCGGGATTCCGAGCCAGTATGGAAGCGCGGCGATAGTGCTCGGCTTGACCACCGAGAATGACTATCCCAATCTGAAGCGCCGCGCGGACCAGTTGGCCGCCACGATTTCCTTCACCCCGCGCAAGGTCCCACCGGTGGTGGATTTTCTGGCGGGCAAGTATTGGCGCTATAGTGGTTCTTCCACTTACGCCGGAAGCTACTCGAGCGAGTCGAGCCTGAACCTCTGCGACGACGGTTCATTCAGCCGCGGCGGCGAGACCTACTCTTCCGGCGAAGCAGGGAGCGCCGCGGGTAAGGGTGGGTCGGGGGGCCGGTGGACGGCGGACGGAGACGAGCGCCAGGGAGTCCTCACCCTCACCTATGCCAACGGTCAGGCCGAGCAGTTCGCGTATGTCGTCTCCCAGGACCCGAAGGATCGGAGCGGCTACGGGCCCGGCGTGAGTTTCGGTGGCAGGCTATACCAGCGCACCGGCGGCGGTTCCTGCGGGCCGTAGAAGGTCGCACGCCCTCGTGGGGGCGACCGCTCTGAATCGAGGATCAGGAGGATTGTTGTGTCCTTACAAGATGAGCTGAGCGAAATATCAGGCAAGGCCGAGGAAAGCGACAACCTGCAAGAGCTCACGGGGTTTCAAAGGCGCTGCGAGGCTATTCTCGCCGACGTTGCGAAGAGCCTTTCCGCCGAGCAGGACGCGGAATTGCGCGAGCACCTGCAAGAGATCGAGGAGCAGGCGAAGGAAACCCTGCGGCAGGTGAAACAGCGCCTGGCCGATGTGAAGATTGAGCGCATGGACCCGGAATACGAGCAGCGCAAGGCGCAGAAGAAGCGCGAAGAGGAATTGCGGAAGCAGAAGGAAATGGAGGAAGCGCAGAAGATATTGGCGCAGGGCGGCCTGGGAGGCTTGCTGGGAGGGCTTTTCGGCGGCGTGCCAGGCGCGGCAGCGGCGGGTGGCGGAGGCAGCGCTGCGCCTGCGTCCGCGGCGGGCGGTGCGCCGCCAGCGGTGGCAAGCAAGTGCGCCCAGTGTGGCGCGGAACTGAAAGCGACGGCGAAGTTCTGCCCGGAGTGTGGAACGCCCGTGCCCCGGGAAAAGCATTGTACCAGTTGCGGCGCCAAGCTCGCGCCCGCGGCAAAGTTCTGCCCGGAATGCGGCACCAAGCAAGCTTAGTCCAGGTCGGCCTATGCACTGACCCCTTGGGGTCGAGGTTGCCAGGCCATGCTAGCCACTCCGTCGGATAAACTCCCGGGAGATCGTCTCCAGAACGCCGCGCCGGGCGAACCCGTGGATATGTGGATCTACTCCGCCTTCCCCAAAGACCACTGGGTGGCCCGCAAGGCGGCGGATTTCACGCACGTCGAGCACCCCGGCACCGCTATCAAGATTGAAAACAACCTCTATGAAATCGTGACCATCCAGGAAACAGCCGAGCCGGGCTATCAACTTCGCTACGGCCTGAAAAAGTGGGAGCCGCAACACACGGCCCGGCACGTCATCCCTTACACCCCCCAGACGCAAGCCCAATCGGCCACCGATTATCTTGAGGAAGCGCACACGCAGGCGCTGCGCGCCCGCATCCTCTGGCTGTTTCCGCTGGCGGGCCTGGCGCCGGACCCCGTGCAGCGCGCGTGGGAAAAGAGGACGACGCTCAACATGGCCCTGGTTTCTGCGGGTTCCGCGATGATGTTCCTGGGGCTCGCTTACACGCTGCACGTCACTCTCGGCCGTTCTCGGGAGCGGCCCGAGGTCCTCGCCTTGATTTACTACCTTGCCCTCGAATCTTTCGCCCGGCTCCTGTGGATTGTCACCTCGGGGAAGCCGCATGGATCGCTGCTTTTGGCCTTGCCTTATCTCTTGTGGGAGGCGGTAGCGCAGCCGGAGAAGCGCGCCCGGAAGAAGGAAGAATGGCTGAAGTTTTCGTTCGAGGGCGATGAAGTGATGCGCCGGCCCGGCTCCGGCTACCTGGTCATACGTTCCATGTTGTTTGATGATATCCTGGCCGGAACTCAACCGGTGCGCTTTGAGGGAGCTGTTTACCAGCCCCTCCACTGGCACAAGGAGGGAAAGGGCCTGGTGCGCCGCTGGGTCTACGAGCTGGAAAAAACTATCGCGGACCCCAGCAAGGGAAAATATCGCGAATACACTCATCCCCGCTCGCCCGAACGGCAGAAGGCGGTCGAGGCGTACACGCACCGCCTGGACCTCACGCAGAGCTTTGCGCTTCTTTGGGGCACCTATCCCCGGCGAGAACAACTCCGCCTGGAGGTCAAGTACCAATTTGCCGCCGCCAAGTTTACGGCCATCACCGCCGGCTTTCTCCTGGCCGCCGCCGTGCTGCAAATCTGGGCGTCGGTGCTGTGGCACACCACCGTTTACGCCCTCGTGGGCCCCATCTATCTGGTTTTCGAATCGCTCTACCGCCTCTATCAGTCCAAAGTGCACGGCCAGCCGGCGGGCTCGCTGGCCGGCTACGTCCTGGGATTGTTCATCCACTCACCCGAGTAGAAGAGAACACCCCGACCCCCAGATTCGCAAGCTGAAACTCGAAATTCGAAAATCGCAGTGGCCCGAGCAGAATGGCGCGATGGCGGCTGGCGGAAGGAGGGACTACGTGTTGCGGCGGGATTCCATCCGGCGGATTTTCAGGTAGAGGCCGCTGAGGGCCAGGACGATGGCGATGAGGGAAACTCCCAAGCCTTTGCGTCGCAGGTCGCGTTCCCGGAGAGCCGCGACGCCTGCCTCGTAGTCCTTCTTGGCGATTCCCACACCCGCCTCGGTGAGCTTCTGCACTTCCCCGGCATTGAAGGCGTGGACATTCACCCGCGCCTTGATCAGCGCTTCCTGCGCATTACCCAGCTCCAGTTTGGCGCTGGAGACTTCCATGCCCGAGCGTTCCGCCGTATTGAGGGTTTCCTCGGCGCGCCCGATGAACGTGCGGAGTCTGGCCAAGTCCCCGGCCATCTTCTGCGCGGCGGCGTAACCCTTATCGCCGGCCGCGTGGCAGGTCGCGCAGACCGATTTCGGACCCACGCCCACCCAGTCATCCGACGGCTTCACAATCTCGTGGTTGGAATGGCATTGGACGCACCCCGGCAGATTCATGCGGGCAAACGCCGCCTGGTGGGGGCTCTTGTCAAAGAGTTGCGCAAAGAAGACGTGGCAGGTGCCGCAGACGTTCGCCACGGAGCTCACCCCGGGCGGCGTGGCGCCGTGGTTGCCGTGGCAGGTGGCACAAGTCGGCGCGGAAGTATCACCCTGGGCCAGCATCTCCGCGTGCACGCTCTTCTCATAGCCAGCCGCCTGGTCGGTGGGGATGGGGTAGCCTTTCATGTAAGCCGCGGCCGAGTGGCAACGCGCGCACGTGGAGGCGACGTTCGTGGGGTAGACAGTTGCGCGGGTGTCGGAGACCGCCAGGATATTGTGGACGCCGTGACAATCCACGCAAGCGGCGACTTTCTTGTCGCCCTGCTTCAGCCGCTTCCCATGCACGCTGGTGAGGTACTGGCTCAACTGGTCGGCGCGCATCTTGGGATCGAAGCGGTGCATGTAAGCGATATCGGAGTGGCAGCGGGCGCAGAACTCCGGAATCTGGGCCTTCTTGGGCGCGCCGCGAAAGCCTCGCGCCCGGCTCATAGCGTTCCTGGAATCATCCTGGGGGTTGCCACCGTGGCAATCCGCGCAGCTCAGGCCCGCTTGATGATGAATGTCGGACTCAAATTGTTTGGCGGGCTCGGCGAGCTTGCTCTCGAGCTGCGCATGGCAACTGACGCAGGAATCTTTTCCGGGCGCCGGCCCGGCCAAGGTCAGAACCCCAACGAGAACGGTTGCCCCGATCAGCGCTCTTTTCATCGTGACCTACGGAAGTAAAGGACGCTAGCTCTCTTACTATTGGAGGTGGGCAGGATGCCCACCTGACAGCCGGCGAGACGCCGGCGCTACAACCTTTACCGCAGTGCCAGGGCCGACAGCACCACGATGTATCCCAAGGCAAAAATCCCCAGGCCGCTAAAGAAGCGCGTCAGGCGTCCGAAACCGGCATGGTGGTCGATAAAGGGCACCACAACCCACACCGCCCCCGCCAAGCTGAATCCCAACAAGCCCACCAGCTCGCCATCCATAAACAGGATTCTTCCGGGAAGGTACTTCAGGGTTTGAAACATGAAGAGGAAATACCATTCCGGACGAATCCCTGCGGGCGCGGCGGCAAAGAGATCGGCCTTGGCGCCCAGCTCCCAGGGAAAAATCGCGGCCAGTGCCCCCAGTATCCCCAGCGCCGCGTACCAACCCATGATGTCGCGCAGCAGGAAGTTGGGGAAGAAGGGCATGGAGCGCGCGGACTCGTGCCCCTCGGCGATGGCGCGCTCCACCTGTGGCGGAACGCTCATCCCCAGTTGTTGCACCAACAAGAGGTGCATCGCCAGGAGCACTGTGGCAAGGCCCGGTAACACCGCCACGTGAAATCCGAAAAAGCGCGTGAGCGTTGCCCCCGTCACTTCCTCGCCGCCTCGCAAGAAAATCAGCAGCCACTTGCCCACAATCGGGACGGAGCCGGCCATTTCCGTGCCCACCTTGGTGGCAAAGAAAGCCAGGGTGTTCCAGGGCAGCAGATACCCGCTGAAGCCGAAGCCCAGCGCAATGAACAAAAGGAGCATCCCGGTGATCCACGTCAGCTCGCGGGGCTTGCGATAGGCCTTCAGAAAATAGACGCTGAACATGTGGACCAGCGCCGTGAAGATCATCAAATTCGCCGACCAGCTATGCACGGAGCGGATGAGCCAGCCGAAGCGCACCTGGGTCACCACGTACTGCACGCTTTCAAAAGCGTCGTTGGGAGTGGGTCGGTAGTAGAGAAGCAGCAGGATGCCCGTCAACACCTGGATGACGAACAGGAAGAGGGTCATGCCGCCGAAGTAGTACCAGATCGTATGGCGGTGCAGGGGGACGGTCTTGTGGCGAAGAAACTCCTCGATGCTCCCGGCGCCAAAGCGCTCATCGAGCCAGGTCAGTATTTGTCGATAGAGTCCAGCCATGGCTAGGCGTTCCGCATCACCACCACGTCCTCACCCTGGACGCGGACGTCCAATAACTCGAGGGGCTTGGGCGGCGGCCCGCTCACATTGCGGCCGGCGAGGTCGTAAAGCCCGTTGTGGCACGCGCACCAGATCTGGCGCAGGTCGTCGCGGTACTGCACCGTGCAATTCAGGTGCGTGCACACGGCAGAAAATGCCCGGTATTCGCCATCCGCGGTCCGGACCAGCAGCGCAGGCTTGGAACCAAACTTGAAAATTTTACCGCTGTTCCGCTTGAGTTCGTTCGCCTTGGCCGCGACCACGAAACGGCTGGTGGATTCGGCCACCGGCGGAGGAATCATATAGCGGACAGCAGGATAGATGAAGGAAGCTATGGAGGCCACCACCCCGCTGCCCAACAGCAGGTTGACCCATCGGCGGCCAGGATCCGCCCCCGCGCCTGGAGGGCGGTCAGCAGTGGGCATGCGTGCACCCCCTTTCCTGCTTCAAGCCAGACACACCAAACCTCCTGGAGTCCCCTGCGGGACTCTCTCGCCTGCCGAATCTCCCTGACGCCGTTAGGGTGATCGACTCACCTCCACGGACTTCAGGCCACCAAGGAGCAAGTTCCGAACTTCCGGCAGACAACCGCCCGGAACGCGCCGAACGCCTGGCCGCTTGCCTGCATCGAGACGCGACAACGAACCGACCCACGGCTTCCTCGTGCCCGCATCTTTTCGGCTATTTCTTTTCGGGCGCCTTGTAGCCTTCCAGCGAATGGTTGTGTTCCTTGTAGTATTTCCCGGCGTCATTGAGGTCTTTGGAGCCGGCCTTCACATGGCAGAAGGTGCAGGGCTTGCCTTCTTTTTTTCCGTATTCCGGCTTGGCTATGGCAAGTGTCAGCATGGAACCGCTGATGATGGCGACGGCGAGCAAAGATCGGAAGGTCTTCATGAATATCCTCCTTGTGTGGATCGAAAGAGAGTACTTGCCTTCAAAGCTTGGTAACCCGCGTGGCGAAAAAACCTGCCCTCCCCCTCTCTGGGACACCGAATCGGACGCCACTCCTTTAATTTCCTCCCCGCAGTTCGTGCAAGATCTTGGGGTCGGGCTCCTCCATCGCCAGCAGGTTGTGACAGGCGTTACAATCCTGCGTGATCACCCGCCCCTCCTTGGACTTGTGGTTGCCGTCATGGCAACGGAAGCACCCGGGGTAATCGTTGTGCCCGATGTTGTTAGGGTAGAGCCCCCAGGTGATGTTCATCTCCGGGAAGATGTTGCCGTTATAAATATCCAGCAGCGCGAAGGCGGCTTCCTCAATCTGCGCGCGCTGGCTATTGTAAACCGCAAAGTAGTTCTTGCGGTAGTACCCCCGCAACGCCTCGGGCAACTGGGTCTGGGCGGCCAGGCGAGAGGGATAGTTTTGCTTCAAGAGATCGATCGAGACCTTGTGCACAAAAGGCAGGGAGGGGCTGATTCGTCCACCCTCCATCGCCAGGTTGACGGCGCCTTCCGGCAGGTCGAAGCGATGCGTGGGGCGGTTGTGGCAATCCATACAGTCCATGACGCGCCTCACCCCCTTGGCGATTTGCGCGGGGGTGGGCGGGTTTTCGGCGGCGACAAATTCCGTGACGGACCCGTCTTCATTCTTGTAACTCACCCAGGGGATGACCTGGCGTTTCTCATCGCTCGCCAAGTAGGTCGCGTACCCCAGGTGGCGGCCGTGAATGCCCACGAGGCGGTGGCCAGTGCTGCGCCCCCCGATGTGCATGAGCAGGACCGTTTGCGCGGAGGAGTTCTTCTCGTCATCACCGAACTTCGTCTTCACCACCAGCTTGTCCCCGGAAAACTTTTCGGGCCAATGGCACTCCTCGCAGGTCTCGCGCGCCGGGCGCAGGTTGTGCACCGGCGTGGGGATGGGCCGCGGGTAGAGGTTGAAGGTTACCGCCAACACCTGGTAGCTCCCGGAAAGTTTCGAGCGCACAAACCACGGGGCGCCCGGTCCGATGTGGCAGTCCACACACGCCACGCGCGCGTGGGGAGAGCGCTGGTAGGCCGTATATTCGGGAATCATTACCTGGTGGCAAGTCTGCCCGCAGAATTGCACCGATTCCATATAGACGGTGCCGCGATAGCTGGCAATGGCAAAGATCGGCACGTTCAGGGCGGTCATCACCGCCACAAACAAAGCAGTCTGCCGTAAGCGCCGATCCCGGAAGTCCACGGTGGGGTAGTCCACGGGCAGGATTCCGAGCCGCCGTTGTCGGCGAAAATCGCGGTAGATCCCCAGAGGAATCAGAGCCAGACCCGTCACAAATATCCCCGGCAGGATGAGAAAAATCAGAATGCCGCTATAGGGGTTGGGTCTATACCCGAGGAACTGGAAAGCGTAGGTCAACAGCAGCGTGACGGCGGAGGCGCTGGTCAGCACCACGCCCGTACGGCTTGTGATGTTGTGACTGAGGTAAACGATGGGGCGAACGAATTCCCCCAGAGCCTCCTGTAATCGGCGCGCCGATTCTCGCAGGTTGTTTTGGGTGTCGGTTTGGTCTTCTTTAACTGCCACGGTTTGTTCCCAACTTGCCTTCCGCAGTGAGCGGGCTCTCCCTAGCGGCGCGTTCAGCTTTCCGGGGCGGGAACGCGGGCTTCGGCGTCCGGCCACGGCGGCAGGACAACGATAAGAACATACAGGATGAGGAACGGCAAGAGCAGCAACCCCCCGGAGGTGAACAGACCCTCCAGCCCCAGCAACTCCATCTTGTATACGGTGAGCCCGCGCAGACTCTTGGAGAAGAGCTGTCCTCCGATCACCACGTTCCAGCGGGTGCTGAAGATGCCGATCTGGATCAGCGTTCCCGCGCCAAAGTAAATCAGCCGCCGGAGCTCATCCGGCACCTGCACCAAGCCCTTGCTGCGAAAGGCGGGGCAGAGCACGCCCAGCGCCAGCAAAGGCAGCAGGGTGCCCACCAGCACCTGGAGAATCACCAGGCTCAAGAAAAGCCGGCTGGAAATCATCAGGGAGAGAATCTTGACGGATTCCTCCGCCTCGTAAAGGCGGTGAATGAAATCGAGCATTTCCAGGGAAAAGTCGACGATCAGCGCGTAAAGCAGAAACGAGGCGAGTTTGTCCAGACAGATCATGTCGACACTTTTCCAGCGCAGCCAGCTCGTGAGCATGTAGAGGAGCAGTACCAGGGCAATCCCGGAGACAATGGCCGAAAAGAGAAAGACGATGGGAATCAGCACGCTGCTCCACCAGGGATTAGCCTTGACCGAGCCAAAGATGAACCCCACGTAGCCGTGCAAGAGGAACGCCGACGGAATCCCGATAAGGGTGATCAGCCTCCCCGCACCCTGATCGAAGCGCAGCGCGCGTGCGGAGAGATCCATCGCCCCCAGGGTGAGAACGCGATGAATCAGCCGCCGCAGGCCCTTTTCGTTGCGCGACCAGATGATCAGGTCCTTGCGATAGTCAAACCAGATCTCGAGCAGCAGGACGACCATCAGGTACCAGGCATAGACGAAGCCGAACATGGCCATCGCCGAGTGCAGGTTGGGGGTGAGGAAGATTTCAAAGGCACGCTCGGGGTGGCCCAGATGCGCCAGAAGCGGCAGCGGGGCCACCATCAGGAAGGCCAGAGCCGTCAGCAGCGAGAGCCGGTAAGTGGGCTGCACCTCCTTGACATTAAAAACCCGCTCCAGCGAGGCCAGTATGAACGCCCCGGCCACCAGGCCCGTCACATAGGGGTAAACGACGATCAGCAGGCCCCACTGTAGCTCGACCTCGTTCGGATAGATGTAGCCCGAGACCTGTTGAAGGACTGTCTGCAATTGTCGGGCAAGAGGTTCCACGGCTATTTCACCTCGCCGTCCAGGTTCGCGTAATAAACTTTCGGTTCAGTGTTGAGATGCGGCTTCAAGACCTGGATTTCGTTGAAGCGCCGGAACCGAGCCAGGGGGCTGGTACGGAGATGCACTTCTCCAAAGATGCGCGCCCCGGTGGGGCAGACCCCGACGCACGCGGGCAGCAGGCCCTTCGTCACGCGGTGGTAGCAGAACGTGCACTTCGCTGCCGTGTGCGTCTGGGGGTGAAGAAACCGCGCGCCGTACGGACACGCCTGGATGCAGTAACGACAGCCGATGCAGTAGTCTTTGCCCACCAGGACCACGCCATCCGGCGTGGTGAACGTCGCCCCCACAGGACACACCTGCACACAGGGCGGGCTGGCGCAGTGGTTGCAAAGCTTGGGCACGAAGAAAGTTCGGAGGAACCCCGTTTCGGTTAGGGTGGGAGGAAAGCCCTCAATCCCGCCGTTCGGACTCTCGACCACGGTTTCACCATCGGTCTTTATCACATACCGCTCGATCCAGGTGAAGAAGTAGAAGGGCTGGCGCGGAACGTCGTTCTCTGTCTTGCAGGCGTCGGCGCATCGCCCGCAGCCAATGCACTTCCCCACGTCGATGCCCATCCCGTAGTAGTGCTCGCTGGCCTGGTATTCGGCCCCCTTCGTTTCCCCGGACGCGGACGGCACGACCTTGGCTACCAGCAGGAGCAGCGTGGCCGGCCAACCTTTCTTCAGAAACGCCCGGCGATCGAGGGGGGAGTCCGCGGGCGGCGACTGCGCGGGGATGCCGGGTCTCGCTTGATTCGTCATCGCAGCTCCGGGTTGTGAGGATAGTGGCATTGCCAACAAGCATAGCGCTTGCCGTGCGACGCCATATCGATGCGAGGGATCTCTTTCGGGCTCCTCGCATCCTTAGCGTGACATTCGCCGCAGAAAGCACGGTCACGCGGCTTAGTGGGACGGCTGAGGCGGGGCGTGACCTTGTGCTGCTGACTGGTCTCATGGCAGCGCGTGCAGGGCAGCAGCGCGTGGTGAGAGACGGCTTTAGTCCGCGCGATCTGGCCGTGGCAGGCGCTGCACTCTCCCGGGACTTGCGGCGGCTCCGGTGCGTGCGGGTTGTGGCACGTGATGCAAGGCTTTACCGGATTGTGGGCGACGGGATCGATTTGGGGAAATCCCGTCGGCCGGGAAGGATCGTACCCGTGGCAGAGCGGACAGGAACCGCGCTTCCGGGGTGCGGGCGGTTTGTGTTCCGTCGGCGCTTCCATATGCGCCGCCCCCGGTCCATGGCAGGCCTCGCAAGCCACCGTCTGATGTCGCGCAAGACTGTGAATCTTCACGATGTCGTCGTGGCAACTGGCGCACGCCTCCCGGCCAACGTACTTCACGTTGCGAGCCACGATGGCATCAACGGCGGCAGCTCGGTAGTGTCCCAGCCGCCCAAAGGTCTTGGGCACCAAGTAGTGCCGGGCCACCACCAGGCCCAAGATCAAGAGGGTGAACAGAATCAATAGCCGGCTGATTTGTTGGGGCATGGCCGTTGCCGAAGCTCAGGCTCGAGCGCTTCTCGCGCGGCAGCGCGCCGACCGATTTGACCGTCCGCGCGATTCTGCGGGCAGGTCTGGCGGGGGCCGCGCGGGAGGCCAAAGCGCGTGCGCGTGACCAGCGCTTCGGGACCGCAGCTACTACGCGGGAACTCGTGGTCACGGAGGGAAAGCCAGCCCTCAAACCCACGCGGGTCACAGCGGTTCATGTCACGCGGCACGCCCGATTCTCTCCTTCACCGGGCCCCCTTCACGCCCCCAGCGCCCCTCGGGGGAACGATAAAGCGGCGAGGGCAAGAAACCTGAAGCGCCTCCGCGGTCGCTGGGCCGCAACACTTACTGCTTTTCCTCGCTGGGCTTGTAACCTTCCAGCGAGTGGTTGTGCTCCTTGTAGTACTTGCCCGCCTCACTCAGTTCCTTGAACTTGCCGGGGGGATGGCAAAACGTGCAAGCCTTGCCTTCTTTCTTGCCATACTCGGCCTTTCCCGGCCCCATCGAAACTCCCACGAAGAGAGCAAGGATTATGAGCAGGATCAAGCGAATCATTCTCATGGATGAAGAATCTCCTGAATCGCGTGGCGACTCTGCACAGACTTTCTGTCTCAGAGAAAGCACGTGCAAACTACATTGAGCATTCTGAATACCAGCCCGAGATAATGTTAAATTTCTGTACAACGCGGCTATAGCGAAATTTAGCACCTCATGATCACTATGTAGCTCATTGCAAGTAAACAATTTGCGCGAAATTGCGGACATTTTGCGGGAAATAACTCAGAGCGAATCTGTCCGATCCATCGTGGGCTTTATTGTCTCACTGTGGATTCCTTCGCCTATCCCTTTGCCTAAAGGAAGAGAGATTGACACGGTTGATGCAATTTCTACCACCTCGTCTCCCGCCGGATGGCACTGCGCTTGCCACCTCTTCGTTGGGAATAGTCAGCACAGGTTTGTTGCGACGGTCGATTCTGTCCTGATGCCTGGATCATACGACGTTAACGGACGGCACTCGTGAATATGCTCTTGGTGGGAATCAGCCACAAGACTGCCCCCCTGTTCCGCGAACGGCAAGAGACCCTGCAGGTGGTTCCCACCATCGTCTCGCTGCGACGGCGGGTTGAAGCGATCCGGCAAGCGGAACTGACCCTGCTGCACGTGTTGGAGGAGTTCCCACTCGCGAAGGCGGGCGCCTGGCTCGCCTATTCCGCTTTTTCCAGGTCCTCGGCGAACACGTGGTAGCCAGGATTGGGCGGGAACATTTCTGCAAGAAGATCCATGCGCCGGCGCAACTGAGGGAGGGGCAAGTGCTCCGGCCCGACGCGAATCTGTACGTCGTGCCAGAGGCCGTGCATGTATTCGGCGAGCGTGCTGGCAAAGGAAACGTCGCGATAACGTTCAAAGCTGGCGCGGTTGCGATGCCAGGTGCGCGTTCCGAGGAGTGGTTGTTTGGCGGCCGTGGCTTCTTCATCAATCTCGCTGCGAATACCCGCTCGGAGCTCTCCCTCCAGCAGTTGGGTATAGGATTCGAGTTCCTCGCTGGAGAGTTTCCCCCGCACCAGTTCCGCGATGCTGGCCAGAAGCTCAAAGCCTGTGTCGTGAGGATCGAGTTCCCGCCCGGCCAGGAGGAGGCTGATGAGGGTTTCTGTCTCCAGCCACACGGCGGAGTGGGTCTCTCCTTTGGGTTTCGCAAACGAGACCGTGTCTCCTGGGTCAAAGCAGGCGATGTAGGGCACCACCAGAACCCGCACCTTGCGTAGCCGTGTAGCAATCGAGTTGGGGACAGCCTGGGCTGGTTCGCGTACCATGGTGCGCTCCTCGGCGGGGGTCAAGGGGACGGCGGAGTGCAACTCCCAGTCGTGGGCAAGGTGAGAAATCGGGACAAAAGGACCTTGCACGTATTCGCTGACCGGGATCACCTCGCGTGCTGGAATTTCCGAACTGCTCACGTGCCACCACCCCGCGCGAGCCTGCCGCCCGCCCGCGGCTATTGTGAGAGATTTCGCCTACTGCTGTCCAGAGGCGAAATGGACTGGCTTGTTGGCGAGTTGCAATGGGAGCGCCGGGGGGAACCGTTGGAGAGACAGCATGTCTCTCGCGGGTGGACAATAAACGAGCGTCTCGTTGACCCCCTCGCCACCCTAGCTTCGGCAAACGGCTTGCTCATGACAGGCTGGATCAGTCCTTACATCTGTCTTTTCGCGCTAAGGAGAGTGCGCCCAGGATCTCTGCTAACAGGTTGGGTTCTTCTTGGTCGCGAAAGGGAGCGTTGGAGAGCGCCATGTCCAAGCCCAAGAAGCCAAACGGGAATCACCGGGTATCGCGCCGTAAGTTCCTCAAAACGGCAGGAATTGTGGGAGAAGCGGTAACGGCGGGCCTGCTCGTCAAGCCGCAAGTCCGGGTGAAGGCGCAGCCCAGCCCGAAGGGCGCGCCACTGGGCCCGGGGCGCGTCGAGATCGCGCTGGACATCAACAACCAGAAGCGCGTCTTGAACGTAGAGCCCCGCGTGACCCTGCTCGAGGCCTTGCGCGAGCACCTGGGCCTTACCGGCACCAAGCGCATTTGCGACCACGGTGCGTGCAGCGCGTGCACGGTGCTGGTGGACGGGCGCGCCACCTGTTCATGCATGACCCTTGCCGTTGATGTGCAGGGCAAGAAGGTGACGACGATCGAGGGCCTGGCACAGGGCAAGACGCTTCATCCCCTGCAAAAGGCTTTTATCGAGCACGATGCGCTTCAGTGCGGTTTCTGCACGCCGGGGATGATCCTCTCGCTCAAGGCGCTCCTGGACAAACACCCGCGGGCCACACCCCGGCAGGTGAAGGCCGCCGTGGCGGGAAACTACTGCCGCTGCGGAGCGCTGCCGAACATCCTTAAGGCGGCGGAAGCCGTCGCTAAAACGTAGAGACGCTCCGGCGGAGCGTCTCGTTCCGAGAGACGGCCCGCCGGGCCGTTTCTACCTGCCCAGGAGGTACGAAGAACATGTACCCAACGAATCGAGCTGGTCGAAGCACTGCCCGGTCCCCGCAGGAGGCGCCGAGACGGAAAAGAATCAAAGCCAAAGTGGGCCTCGCGGAAAAACCGCAGGTGGTAGAGATCGAGGTTCCCGACCGGGAGTTGCCGGTCTGGGATCTGGACGCGAAGCTGGCGGTGGTGGGCAAGCGCGTCCCGCGCATTGAGGGGGCGGAGAAAGTTACCGGCCAGGCCAAATACGCGCTCGACTACACTCCACGCGACCTGCCCGGGCTGCTTTACGGCAAGATTCTGCGCAGCTCCTTCGCTCACGCCCGCGTGGAGAAGATCGACGCCTCCAAGGCCCAGACGCTCCCGGGCGTGAAGGCGGTAATCCTGTTTGATAAGGGCCAGGGATTCGATCCGAGCGCCATTCTGGCGGTGATGTCGGACGGCCCCACTTCCACTCCCCCAGACCGCGTGGTGATTTTCGAGGGCGAGGAGATTGCCGCTGTTGCCGCCGAATCGGAACAGCTCGCCGAAGATGCCCTGCGCCTGATCGAAGTGAAGTTCCGCCGCCTGCCGCACGTGGTAGACCACGAAGAAGCTCGCCAGCCGAATGCCCCCCTGGTGCACCGGGGAACGCAAAGCAATGTAGTGGCCGGCGAGGGTCAGACGCGCGGCGATCTCGAGAAGGGCTTCAAAGAGGCTGAAGTCGTTATCGAGCGCACCCTGCGGGTGCCCGTGCTTCTGCACAACTCGCCGGAATGCCATGTGGCAGTGGCGAAGTGGGAAGGGAAAAAGCTCACCGTCTGGGCTTCCACCCAGGGCGTGAATGGCTTCCGCGACGACCTGAGCAAGACCTTCAAGATGGATAAGGCCGATGTCCGCGTTATCACCCAGCACATGGGTGGCGGCTTTGGCAGCAAGTTTGGCATGCAATCGTTCGGGGCGATTGCGACGGCGCTGGCGCAGAAAGCTGGCGCGCCCGTCAAGCTTGCCTACGACCGGCACGAGGAGAACCTTGCTGCGGGTAACCGGCCGGATGCCACTATGTGGGTCAGGCTGGGGGCAAAGAAGGACGGCACCCTCACGGCCCTTCATTGCCGCTCTTATGGGACGGCAGGCTTTGGGCGCGACGCCAGTGTCACACCCATGATGGCTATCGTGTACAAGTGTCCGAACATCCAGCTCGAGGACAGCGACGTGTACACCCATGCAGGACAGGGCATGCCGATGCGCGCACCGGGCTTCCCGCAAGGCTCCTTCGCCATCGAATCCGTGATGGATGAGCTGGCGGCGGAATTGAAAATGGACCCTCTGGAATTGCGTCGAAAGAACTTCGTGGACCAGCCGCTCCTGGCGCTCGACAAGATGTATGCGCTGGGCGCCGAGAAGATTGGCTGGAGCCGCCGCAACGAGTTGGGCCCGAAAACCAATTCCCCCATCAAGCACGGTCTGGGCATGGGCACCGCCGTGTGGCCGAACTACTGTGGCCCTCCCGCCGTCTGCCGCGTCACGATCTCCGCCGATGGTTCAGTGGAAGCGGCCATGGCCGTGCAGGATATCGGCACGGGCACGCGCACCGTGGTGGCCATGGTGGCCGCCGAGGAGCTGGGAGTGCCGGTGGAGTTCGTGAAGGTCAATATAGGCGACACCAGCCTGGAGCTTATTGCTCCGGACAGCGGCGGCAGCGTGACGGCGCTCTCTATCTCGCCGGCGGTGCGTGCCGCGGCAGCCGATGCCAAGCAACAATTGTTCAAAAAAGTGGCTCCGGCGCTCAAAGCTCAACCTGGAGAACTGCTGTGTGAGGGCGGCAAGATTTTCGCGCGCGGCAAGCCGGCCAAGTCCCTCACCTGGCAGCAAGCGACGGCGCGTCTGGGCGCTACGCCCATTGCCGGCCGTGGGGAGCGTCTGCCGAACGTCGAGGCTTATTCCCTCCCGCTCTGGGGCGCGCAGTTTGCCGAGGTCGAAGTGGACACGGAAACCGGCCAGGTGCGCGTGCTCAGGATGGTGGCGGTGCACGAAGCTGGTCGGGCGCTCAATCCCGCCATGTTTGAAAGCCAGGTCTACGGCGGCGTGATGATGGGCGTGGGCTACGCCTTGCTCGAGCGCCGCACCATGGACAAGCCCGAAGGCCGCGTCATCAACCCCAACCTGGAAGACTACAAGATGATCAGCTCCGAAGAACTTCCCGAGATCGAGACCGTAATTGTGGAACCTATCACGCCGATGAACAACATCGGCGGCAAGGGTCTGGGCGAGCCACCCACCGTCCCCACCGCCGCGGCCATTGCCAACGCCGTGGCGCATGCCCTGGGAATGCGCATTTACGAATTGCCGCTTTCCCCCGACCGCATTCTGGATGCGCTCGAGGCGCGGAAGGAGGCCTGAGATGAAGCAGTTTATGCTTTACAATCCCACCACTCTGGACGAGGCCGTCGAGTTGCTCGGCTCCGATCCTGCTCGGGCGCAGGTGCTGGCCGGAGGCATGGACCTGTTGGGGCGGCTGAAGAAACGCATCGACCAGCCCGAGCGCCTCGTCAACCTGAAATCCATCGCCGGCCTGGATACCATTCGGGAATCGCCCGAGGGATTAAGCGTGGGGCCGCTCGTGAGACTGGCCGACCTGGCCGAAAACGACCTGATCCGCAAGAAATATACGGCTTTGGCGGAGGCGGCGGAATCCGTGGGCTCCGTGCAGATCCGCAACTCCGCAACGGTGGGAGGCAACCTCTGCCAGCGGCCGCGCTGCTGGTATTTCCGCCATCCGGATTTCCGCTGCCTGCAAAAGAACGGGTCGGTCTGCTACGCCCAGGGTGGTGAAAGCCGCTATCACGCCATCCTGGGGGGTGGGCCCTGCTTCTTCGCCCATCCCTCGGACCTGGCGCCGGCGCTCATCGCTCTTGACGCAACCACCCGTGTGGTGGGGCCCAAGGGCGAACGCACCGTGGCCATCGAGAAACTCTACCGCCTGCCGGCCGAGCAACTGCGTTTCGGAGTGGGACTCGAGCCCTATGAAATCCTGAGCGAAATCCGCCTGCCGACTCCTCCGGCGGGGGCGCGCAGCACCTACGTGAAGTTCAAGGAGAAACCGTCCTTCGATTTTGCCCTGGTGGGAGTGGCGGCATCGCTGGTGATCGAGGCTGGAAAGGTGGTTCGCGCCCGGCTGGCCCTGTCCGGTGTTTCGCCGATACCCTGGCGATCGGTCGAGGCGGAAAAGATCCTGGAAGGGTCAGCGCTCGATGAAGCCAATGCGCGCAAAGCCGCGGAGATAGTCGTCGAGAACAACGTTCCTCTTGCCGACAATCGTTACAAGATTCCTCTCACCCGCGCCGCGGTCCGCCGCACGCTGCTGAGTTTGCTGTAGCGTCGGCCTCCCGGCCGGCATGCCTGTAGATACAAGCGGCGGTCTCTCGCCGCCGAGCAAGGGGCCGTAGCTTGTCGGCCCGCCTGGCTCCTCACTTGCGGCCTCTTACCCTCCCTGCGCGGTTTCTTTGATGCGTGGGCCTTACAAATTAGCTCAATTCCAAGTAAAATTGCGCCGATGGGTCCCACAGAGTTCATCGCCACCTTGCGCAAGGGCAAGCCCGGCGCGGCCTATTTCCTGCGCGGCCCGGATCGGTTCCTGCATGAAGAGTGCCGCGCCGCGATTGTGTCTTCAGTCCCCGAAGAATCCCGCCAGTGGTGTTTGGCGGATATTGAATTCCAGCCCGGGCGCCTCCGGCACGAACTCGAGGCTGCCGACCAGATGCCCATGTTGGGAGGCCACAGCTTCTTCCTGTTTTCCGATCCTGAAGACTTCAAGCAGGCGACCGATGACGACTACGAGGCGCTAGGCGCCTACCTCCAGCGCCCCTCGCCTTTTGCCACCGTGGTCTTTGCCGCCACCGAACCCGACCGGCGACGGCGCTTCGTGCAACTGCTCGAAAAGAAAGCCCACCTGGTGGAAATACGCCCGCTCCAAAGAGGCGAAGCGGCAGCGTGGCTGAAGGACTACCTCGCCCGCGCCGGAACAGAGATTGCGCCGGGACTCGCCGCGCAGGTTGCCGGGAAGTTTGAGAGTAGTGAGTCGGCCCGGGAAGGCTCGAGCGGCGGCGTGAACCTGCTCTGGATGCGCACGGAGATCGAAAAGCTCCTGACCGCCCGACCCGCCGCCAAGCGGCTGCAAGAAGCCGACCTGGAGCTGATTGTTTCCTTCCGAGAGGAACGTGAAATCGGAAAAATGCTGCGCGCCATCGCTGAGCGGAAGTGCGGTGAGGCCCTGGAATACCTCCGCGCCTTGCTGGCCAGCAAGGTGGCGGAAACGCTGCTGCTCTGGTGCATCGCTGACCTGTTTCGCCAGGCGCTGAAAGCCGGCGCTCAGGCTTATGGACGCGGCCAGTGGGGCCGGGCAGCGAATCCTTTCTCCACCTGGGAGATCGCTCCCGTGGCTTCCCGCGCGTACGCGCGCGAGGAGCTGCTTCAAGCCCTGCGCCTGGTCCGGCGGGCGGACCTCAGCATCAAGTCCTCCTGGAAGGATTCCAAGATTCTGCTCGAATTCCTCGTCTGGCAGATCGTGGTGGGCAAGGGCTCGGAGAGCCTGGCGGGCCTGGGCGAGGAACTCCCCGCGCCCTCCGCCGAGGGATGATCCCCAGCAAATATGTGTCTAGGTCAAGGCGTTAAAGTTGAGAGTCAGCCGCGACTTGTAGCGCGCGGCCGTATTGCGGTGCAGAATGCCTTTGTGAATCGAGTGGTCGATCAGCGCCAGCGTGGGCTTGAGCAGCGCCTGGGCGGCCGCCTTGTCCTTGGCGGCAATAACCTCGCGCAGCTTGCGAATCTGGTGCCGGAGCTTCGTCTGGTGCGAGCGATTCAGTTCGCTGCGCTTGCGGGTTTGCTTGATGCGCTTGAGAGCGGATTTGTGACTTGCCACAGAAACTCCTTTTCGTGAGAATAGGAATTCCCAATGTAACAGATGCTCGCCGCGAGCGTCAACGGTGAACGCCCATGGGTGCGCTTTTTTGGCTTGAAAAGGAGCCGACAATGTTATAGTATAGGGTGGAGTGTGAAGTTACCAAGCCGAATCACCTTTCGATTTGACCCCGAAAAGTTTGCTAACATCTTAGCGTTCCTTGCGAAACGTGTGCAAGACCTCGATAAGTTGAAGGCTGCGAAGCTCTTGTACTTTGCAGACAAGTACCATCTTGTTCGTTATGGGCGGCCGATCATCGGTGACCGGTATCATAGCTTGGACTATGGCCCGGTTCCTTCAAAGGCCCTGGACATCATGAATGAAACGATACACGATGTTCCTCCCATCACGACCAAACAGCCCCTAAGGCACCTTCTGGAACGCTATATTGAGGTAGATAAAGCGCATCGCTATCCACGTTTCCGTGCCAAACGCACCCCAGACCTGGATGTTTTCTCGGAATCAGAGATAGAAGCACTAGAGCACACCCTTGCCGAGTACGGAGACAAATCTGGCGTGGAGCTCGTAAACATAAGTCACAAGGAAGCGGCTTGGAAGGAAGTAGGGGGTTACGGAGAGATTGACTATCGGCTCTTCTTTAAGGATTCAGTTTCCTCAGAACGCGTCGTGGAATTGCTGGAGGCTGACCAAGACACCCGCGATCTAGTAGATTCCATCAACGAACTGTGAATGTGCCTTGCCCACTTCCCTGCGCCATCGATTGGTCCGTGGTTTAGTTTTCCTCGCAGAGTGGAGATTCTACAGTGGTACAACAAAGTCAAAGTTCTTCGTAGTGATGCACGTAGACGACCAGAAAGACGTCGTCTTGGCGTTTGTCACGACCTCTCAGCTACAGTTCTTTAAAGACAACCCAAAACTGGAATCTGAAATCGTGCGTATCGAACCCGGGAGGTTTGCCGCGTTCACTAGGGAAACTGCTATCGATTGCAGGGAGGTATACGAGATGAGAATCGACAGCCTCCACAGCCTCCAAAAAAAAGGCAAACTATCCTTTAGGGGACAGGTTCCCGCTTCCATCATGCAAAAGGTTCTCGACACAGTTCGCAGTTCACGTCTCTTATCACGGAAACTTAAGAGGCTCTTGGGTTCATAACGCCCTCAAGCGACATTCTCAGAGTACTTCCCCTCACCAGGCAAATCGTCGATCTCGAAAATCTAATTCGTAACACCGGCCGCCCTCGCAGGTGTAACCCTCAAGCTGTGACGGATTCTCGCGAAGTCATACGCCTCGAGGCGTAGCGCAAGCGCAGCCCCCGTCTTGGACAGTTTCTTCGCAGAGCTTGAAGGCTGCTTTATCTCTGCACTTCGCGTGGTACAATTTCTGCCGGGTGCATCAAACGCTACGAATTACAGCTGCAATGGAAGCAGGCATCACTGATCACACCTGCTCGATTGATGAAATGTTGAGGTGATCTGGCTGCGGGGTAAGATCAATGGCGGCTAACGGAGAAGAACAAAACCACGCCCACAAACATCCCGGCGGCAAAACTGAACAACAACAGCCAGCCATACGGTGGAAGCCACTTTTCCAGCATACTTTTCGCGCCCTTTCCTCCTCCGGATATGTGCCGAACTTGGTCGTTAGTTTGATCATCTTTCTGGCGGCCCCGGCGATTGGAGTAATCATGAGGAATCCCAAAGTTGTTATTATCTCTTTGGCAGGCTCGTTAACGATTGCATTCTGGGTATTCGTTATCTTCCTGGTGCGTCAGATCAGCTCCGAAAACACACCGACCCGCCAGGCCAGTGCTGTGTCGAAGCCTTTTGAACCTCCAACTGCCAAGCCTGGAAGAAGATTGACCGAATGGCAAAGGGTAAGACTTATCGCTGCTCTCTCTAAATATCCTGGCCATAGGGTCCGCATCCGTGTCTCCGTTGGTGATGAGACCTTAGAATACGCCAAGGACTTTCGTAGCGTGTTTTTGACTGCCGGTTGGACCGTGGAGGGTCCAATTAAGGCGCCTCTTAGCGAACCGGCAATTGACGTCCAAGTCTCCGTAAACAACCATGTCCCCCCTCCAATTTATGCACAGCCCTTCCAAAACAACCTAACACTCGTCGGTATTAAGTGTAGGCACGGTCTCGTATTCGATCCCAATGTTAGCCCAGAGCTAGTCGTCCTTTGGATTGGGGCTAGAACTCCTGATTCTCAACAGCCAGACTTTTATCCTCCGCTTGCTGAACGGCCACAGAATTAGGACACTACCTGCCTATGAGCGAGCTGCCGGGAAGTAACCTGGAAGTTTTGCTGGACGCGGAGCAGATCGCCCGCCGCGTGCGCGAGCTGGCTGCACAGATCTCCACCGACTACCGGGGGCGGCCGCTGCGCCTCGTGGGCATTCTCAAAGGCGCGTGGGTATTCCTCGCGGACCTGGCCCGCCACCTGAACCTCGAGGTCACGGTGGATTTCCTCAGCATCGCCAGCTATGGCGACAATTCGTACTCCTCGGGTGCCGTGCGCATTACCAAGGACCTCGACCAAAGCATCGAAGGGCTCGACGTCCTGGTGGTCGAAGACATCCTCGACACCGGCCGCACCTTTCACTACCTCGAAGGTGTGCTTTCCGCTCACCAGCCTAACAGCTTGAAACTCGTCACCCTGCTCGACAAAGTCTCGCGCCGCCTCATCCCTGTCCGGGCCGATTACGTGGGCTTTGAGATCCCGGACGTCTTCGTGGTCGGCTACGGTCTGGATTACCACCAGAAATACCGCCAGCTCCGCGATGTACGGTTCCTCCCCAGCGTCCCCTCGGTGTGACCGCCTCGCTTCGTACCGCTGAAGACGACTGGATGGCGCAGACCTTTCCACCCCTGCCTCCGGACAGTCACTGGAAGTTCGCAGACCCAGAGGGTCGGCGCCAGCCAGGAATGCATTTCCGATTGGTCTTGGGCAAAACGGATTTACAAACTTGGCGTGCAGCCACGCTATAATGAGTTTGCGAACTTGCCATGCCCATGAACGATTTCTCCACGCCACTCATGCGGCAATACAACTCCATCAAGGAGCGCCACCCCAACGCCCTGCTGTTTTTTCGCCTGGGGGATTTCTACGAACTCTTCTTCGAAGACGCCGTAGTGGCGTCGAAGGAACTCCAGATCACCCTGACCTCCCGCAACAAAGAAAAGGGCGTGGCGGTGCCCATGTGTGGTGTGCCCTATCATGCCGCCGAGGGGTACATCGCCAAGCTCATCCGGCGCGGCTTCCGTGTGGCCATCTGCGATCAGATGGAGGACCCCCGTCTGGCCAAGAAGCTGGTGAAGCGCGAGGTCACGCGCGTGGTGAGCCCCGGAACCGCCATCGAATCACAAGTCCTTGAACCGCGCGAAAACAACTACCTCGCGGCCGTGACCGAGAGGGAGGGCGCCGTGGGCTTGGCGTTTGCGGACCTCTCCACCGGCGACTTTCGCGCCACGGAAATTGCCGGTCCCGAATCGGCGGCGCGCCTGCGCGAGGAGCTGGAGCGGATGCGCCCCCGTGAGCTTCTCATCTCCTCCCAGGCTGCGAACCGCGAAGCGCCTCGCAGCGAGTCCGCCACGCCGCTCACCGAGACCCGCCTGGACGACTGGGTTTTCGGCGAAGAGTACGGCGCGCGGCTTTTGCGCGAACATTTCGGGGTCGCAACCCTGGCCGGCTACGGCCTGGAGGGCCACCCGCTGGCCGTCGCCACTGCCGGCGCCATCCTGCACTACGTGCGCGAGACGCAGCGCGGCTCGCTTTCCCATCTCGATGGCATCCGCTTTTACCAGCAGCAGGACTCGCTGATTCTTGACCCCGCCACCTTACGCAACCTGGAGTTGCTCGAGCCGATGTTCGGCGGCCCGCGGGATTCGACCCTCCTCAGCGTCCTGGACGACTGCGCCACCTCCCTGGGGGCGCGACTGCTCAAGAACTGGATGCTGAGCCCGTCCATCGACCGCCCGGAAATCGAGGCGCGCTGGGACGCCGTGGAAGAACTCCTCCAGAACACCATTGCGCGCGAAGAATTGCGCCGCGTGCTGGGCGAAATCCAGGACCTGGAACGCCTGCTGAGCAAGGTGACGCTGGAATCCGCCAATGCCCGCGACCTCCTGGCCCTCAAGCTGTCGCTCACTCACCTGCCGCCGGTGCGCGGCCACCTGGCCCACTTCCAGGCTCCCCGGTTGCGCCAGCTCCATGAACGGCTGGACGAGCTCTCGGACGTCCATGACCTGCTCGAGAAGTCGATTCATCCCGAGCCTCCCGTGCTGCTGACGGAGGGCAACCTGATCCGCGCGGGCTACCACGCCGAACTGGACGAGCTCCGCGGGCTGAGCCAGAACAGCAAGCAACGCCTCGCCCAGATCGAGACGCGCGAGCGCGAGCGCACCGGCATCGCCTCCCTCAAGGTGCGCTTCAACAACGTCTTCGGCTACTACCTGGAAGTTTCCAAAGCCAACCTGCATCTGGCCCCGGCAGACTACGAACGCAAGCAAACCCTGGTGAATGCCGAGCGCTTCACCACGCCCGAGCTCAAGGAGCTGGAATCCAAGATCCTGGAGGCCACGGAGAGAAGCCAGACGCTGGAGCGCGACTTGTTCATCGCCATCCGCCGGCAGGTGGGCGCCGAGGCCCGGCGGATTCGCCAGACCGCCGCGGCGCTGGCGGAGCTCGATGTGCTGGCCTGTTTTGCCTACCTGGCGGCGCAGCGCAACTATCACCGGCCGGAGTTCTCCGATGACGGCGAGCTGCTGATCCAGCAGGGTCGCCACCCGGTGATCGAAAGAATCTGCGAAGAAGAGCAGGCCGGCAAGTTCATCCCCAACGACCTTTACATGAATCCCAGCTCGGACCTCATCCTCATCATCACGGGCCCAAACATGGGCGGGAAATCAACCTACCTGCGCCAGGCCGCGCTGATCGCTTTGATGGCGCAGATGGGCGGCTTTGTTCCTGCCGCGCGCGCCAAGCTCCCCATCTTCGACCGCATCTTCACCCGCATCGGAGCCTCCGACAACCTGGCGCGAGGCCGCTCGACCTTCATGGTGGAGATGACGGAAACGGCCAGCATCCTGAACACCGCCACGCCGCGCAGCCTCGTCCTGCTCGACGAAGTGGGGCGCGGCACGGCCACCTTTGACGGCCTCGCCCTGGCCTGGGCGGTGGTGGAGCGCCTCCAGACGCACGCGCGCGCCAAAACGCTTTTCGCCACGCACTACCACGAGCTGACGGAGCTCGCCGACCTCCTGCCCGGCGTGCGCAATTACCACGTTTCGGTCAAGGAATCGGGTTCCCACATTGTGTTTCTGCGAAAGGTTGAGCCCGGCAGCGCGGACAAGAGCTATGGGATCGAGGTCGCGCGCCTGGCGGGCCTCCCCAGCGAGGTGCTCGCGCGCGCCCGCGAAATTCTGGTCCGTCACGAACAGAGCGAGCACACCCTGAGCGCGCGGCTGCGCGCGCCTCAGGATTCTTCCGAGGCGGGTCCGGTGCAGCTAACGATCTTCACTCCCTTGAACGCCGAGGTGGTCAGGGCAATCGAGAATGCCGACCTGGACAACCTCAAGCCCCTCGAGGCGCTGAACCTGCTTGCCGCGCTTAAGAAGCAGATCCAATCATGAGCGCTTCCCTGGTCACTGACCTCGGCCAGCTCCTGATAATAAGGTGGGGAGAAGACGCCTGGAGCGCCGCCCTGGAGCAACGGCTGCGCTCTTGCCGGCCCGCAGGGGTTCTCCTGACCGCAGCGGACCTGCGAACGCCGGAATCGACCGCCGAGTTGCTCGCGAAGGTTGCTCGCGCGCTCCAGGGTCCTCCGTTCTTAGTCCTGGAACAGGAAGGGGGAAGGTTTGATCCGTTGCGCGCTCTCCTCCCGGCACTTCCGTCGCCGCAGGCTGCGGCGCGCAAGGGCGCGGCGGCCGTCAAAAAGCTGGGAGAGCTCACCGGTGCGGGGCGGAGACTCTTAGGCTTCAACGCCGACCTTGCACCGGTGCTCGACCTCTCGAATCCGGTCTGGCAATCTTCCCTTGCCACGCGCGCCTTCAGCACCGACCCTCAGGAAGTAGCAAGATGCGGAGCAGCTTTTGTGCGCGGCCTCCGGCGGCACAAGATCCTTGCCTGTGGAAAACACTTTCCCGGCCTGGGCAGCGTCCGCAAGGATGTTCATTCCAAGTTGCCGCTGAGCTCGAAGCCGATGGCCAATTTGTGGCGCGAAGACCTGGTTCCTTTTCGCGAACTCCTTCCTCACCTCCCGCTCGTGATGCTCAGCCCTGCCGCGTACAAAGCCTACGACTTCGATCTGGCGCGTCCTGCCATGTTCTCGGCAAACGTTGTGGAAGGGCTGCTGCGAGTCAAACTCGGCTATCAAGGGGTTGCGGTGGCTGATCTCCGTGAGTTGGAAGGCGTGCTCGGAAAGGTCGATGCAGCCGCAGCCGTGGTAAAGTCTCTCCAGGCTGGCTGCGACCTGATGATCGTGGGGTCGCGCAAGGAATCCCCCGAAGGCGCGCTGGAAGGCTTGAAGCACAAGATGGAGTCGGGAAGAATCTCGGCCCAGCGTGTAGCGCAGGCGCTGGAGCGAATTCGCGTGGCCAAGAGAGGTCTTGCCCCACCGCCCGGCAAGATCCCGAAGCATGCCTTCATGCAACTTTCCAAACAGTCCGAACAATTCAGCAAGGAATTCGCATCGCAGGAGCAAGCGAATGCCTGAGCGAAGCGCGCGCAGCCGGCTGGCCGTGGGACTGATGTCCGGGACATCGATGGATGGAATCGACGCTGCCCTAGTGCGCATCAGCGGGCCAGGCGACAACCCGCGCGTCCGCATGCTGGCCTTCCTGAAAAGCCCTTACCCACCCGACCTGCGGCAGAGGATCCTGCGCATTGCCACGGGGAAACCGACAAGCTCCGGCGAGATCAGCCAACTCAACTTTCTGCTCGGCGAGCTATTTGCTGCGGCGGCGCGGCGCGTCTGCCGCAAGGGGCGCGTCCCTCCCACTCAACTGGCTGTTATCGGCTCGCACGGCCAGACCATTTACCATCAGGGTTTTCCCAGGCTGGAATCCGGACGCCGGATTGCCAGCACCTTTCAGATCGCCGAACCCGCCGTCATCGCCGCCAGAACCGGCGTGCCCGTGGTGGCGGACTTCCGACCTGCCGACATGGCGGCGGGCGGGCAGGGGTCGCCGCTGGTTCCCCTGGTGGATTACCTGTTGCTCCGGCGCCCGCGCCAGGGCACTGTGGCGTTGAACCTCGGGGGCATTGCGAACATCACGGTGATTCCAGCCAACGCGAAGCCCCAGGAAGTCTTTGGGTTTGATACCGGCCCGGGAAACATGGTTATCGACAGCTTGGTGAGACACTTCACACGCGGGCGAAAGACATACGACGCCGGTGGACAACAGGCAACACGAGGAAAGGTCATCGAAGCGCTGCTCGCCGAAATTCTTCGCCACACATTCTTCCGTCGGCCCCCCCCCAAGAGCGCCGGGCGCGAGCAATTCGGCCAGGAGTTTGTGGAGAAATACTTCCTCCGTCATCGCGGCGCCCGCCCTGAAGACCTCCTGCGCACGGCGACGGAGCTGACCGCGCGTACAATTGCTGACGCGCTCGAGCGGTTTGTCTTCCCGCGTGCCCAGGTCCACCGCCTGATTGTTTCCGGCGGTGGAGCACACAATCAGTTCCTGGTCCGGCGCATTCGAGAGCTCCTACCACAGGTTTCGGTAGATCTCTCTGCCCGATACGGCCCTCCCGTGGACGCCAAAGAAGCCATCGCTTTTGCCGTGCTCGCCGACCGCACGATGCACGGCCTGCCCGGCAACCTGCCTGCCGTCACCGGCGCACGAAAAGCCGTGGTGCTCGGCAAGATAGTGCGAGCGTAGTCTCTGCCCTTCCGTTGACACTACCTTCGGACACCGACATACCACAGGCTCGTGATCACCATTTCGCGCAGGGAATGGAGGGTGCGCAGGAAGGGGTCAGCTTCGATGGGGCTTTGGGGAGCGGGAGAGGCGTAGGCGGTAATCCCCTGGGCTTGAAACATGAGTTTGATGCGATAGAGGTGGAAGCCGTCGCTCACGGCAATGCAGGTGTTCTTGTGCCGCGGCTTCAGGAGCTGCGCCACGGCTTTCACGCTGGCGTAGGTGGTTTCGCTGTGGGATTCCGCGAAGATTTTCTCTTCTGCCACACCCTTCTGAATCAGGTAGTCGCGTCCCACGCCCGCCTCGGTGAAGTGCGGGTCGCCGCCGCTGCCGCCCGTAGTGATGAGCAGGGGCGCGAAGCCGCGATCTTCCAGTTCGAAAGCGCGGTCCAGGCGCGCCTTTAGGACCGGAGAGGGGGCGCCGCTATACTCGGCCGCCCCGAAAGCCACGATGGCGTCGGCGGGTTGGGCCTCCTCGCGCGCGGCCTGTCGCCGGACAGCCCGGTAAAGCGACCGCTCAGCAGAAGCCAGGGCCAGCAGGACCACCAGGGAACTCAGGAAAATCCAATGACGCAAACGAGGACGAATCAGCCGAGGAACTCCTTCAGTTCGGATTCGGGGACACCCCCGGGACGAAGGATGCGGGCACGCTCCCCAACCAGCTCCACAACCGTCGAGGCCAGTTCGCCCTGGGTGGTTCCGCCATCGAGGATGAGCGGCAGGACATCTCCTATCTGCGCCTGCACATCGGCGGCTGTCGAGCAGGGGGGGCGTTCAGAAAGGTTGGCGCTGGTGCCGGTGATGGGGCGCGCCGCCGCGGCAACCAAGCCCACGGCCAGCGGGGCGCGAGGCCAACGCAGACCAACCTTTCCGGTGTTGGCGGTAACCTTGAGAGGAATCTGCCGGGAGGCTGCCACCACGATGGTGAGGGGTCCGGGCCAGAACTTCTCCGCCAAGGTGAAGAAGAGTCGCGGCGGGTCCTTGGTGAAGTCTGCGGCCTGGTCGATGGAGTCCACCAGGAGCGGCAGGGGGCGATCCGCCGCGCGTCGCTTAATACGGAAGAGCTCGCGGACGGCAGACAAGTTGAGCGGGTCCGCACCCAGGCCATAAAAGGTGTCGGTGGGGAAGGCTACCACTTTGCCCGCCAGGATCAGCTTCGTGGCGTATTCGAGCGCGAAGGAGAGCCGCGCCTTGTCCACCTTGAGGATTTCAGCCATGCAACCGCCTGGTGGAAATATTCCCTGGGGCGCGTATAACACAGGCTCAGGATTAAGGTCAAGCGCATCAAAAGCAGTGAGCCCGCGGTCCCGTTGATGCTGGGGGACGGGCAGGGACGAAATCCCGCCCCCAAAACGGAAAAAATGCCCTTGACTTATGCCTAGAGCATCGGTAACAATCTGCCAAACCACATGCAGCAAGTGGCTTTCATAATCTTAAATAGGAAACGGGGGTGTTCGCAAGTTGGCTGAAGTGAGACTTCAGGAAGGCGAATCTTTAGAAAATGCGTTGCGCCGCTTCAAGCGCAAGGTTCAACAGGAAGACATCATCAAGGAAATCAAGAAACATTCCTTCTACCTGAAACCTGGGGAGAAGCGCCGGGTCAAGGAAGCTTTGGCTCGCAAACGGGCCCGGAAAAAGGCCAGGCACGAACAGGACTGAAACCGGCAAGCGAAGTGAGGAAGGAGACGGGAGGACACTCCCCGTTCTCCTCCTGCCGCTGAAGCTCATAAAAGGTGAGGCCCTGTTCGAATAGGGAGTCAGGGTATGGAATACCAGGATAGGGTCCTCAAGTGCATCGACTGTGGCGCCGATTTCGCTTTCACCGCGGGCGAGCAACTCTTTTTCGCCGACAAAGGATTCAAGAACGAGCCCAAGCGCTGCAAACCCTGCAAGTCCAAACGTAACCAGATGCTGAGCGGCCAGGGTCACCAGCGGGTGGAAACCACCACGGTTTGCTCGCAGTGCGGCAAAGAGACGACGGTGCCTTTCAAGCCGACGCAGGGTCGGCCGGTGTACTGTCGGGAATGCTTTCAGCAGCGGCGGGCAGCAGGCACTCCAGCGTAATCTCACCTCTCTCCCTTCCAGATTCGAGCATGCGCAACGGAAGTGTGTTCGGCATTCTGGGCAGGGATGTTCATGGCCAGTCGCGACTCCCGCTTCTCTCGCTAGTGTGCGTTTGTCCGGCGCAATTCCGCCTCCGAGGAATTCCTCAAAACATCCGAACCTCCCGCTGGCGAGTGAAAGTCTCTTGCCGCTATAATGGCGTGTTGCCCATGGCGACGTTTCACGTCCTCAATTTCGGTTGTCGAGCGAGCCAGGCGGATGGCGCTGCCCTCAAGAAGCAACTGCTTGCGGTCGGCCTTGCGGAGGTCGAAGGAGCGGAGCAGAGCGAGATTGCCATCCTGAACACTTGCACGGTCACCGCCACAGCGGACGCCGAGGTTCGCCAGTTGATTCGTCGCATCCACCGCGCCAACCCCGACTGCCGCATCCTGGTTACCGGCTGTTATGCCCAGCGCTCACCGGGCGAAATTGCCCGGCTCCCGGGGGTCACCTGGGTGGTGGGCAATTCCCACAAGCACTCCCTCGCTGAACTTCTGAAGGGGGAATTCGGGGAGGGCGGAGATCCGACCGCCTCGGACCGGGCAACCAGACTGCTCGCCACTGGCGTGCTGGCTTCTCCTACGGATCAGCCGGTTCCCGGCACAGTGTCTTCGCCGGGCGACTCCTCCACCCCTGCTTCGCCCGCGCGAGTGCTGGTGGGAGAAATCTCCGCGGAATTCCACTTCGCCCCCGTCTTCCCGGACGACCGCACCCGGCCCACCCTCAAGCTCCAGGACGGTTGCAATGCCCGCTGTTCGTTTTGCATTATTCCCGACGTTCGTGGGCGCAGCCGCAGCATGGCTCCTCACCAGGTGATCGAGCAGATTCGGGAGCTCGAGGCGGCGGGGTACAAGGAAGTTGTCCTCTCCGGAATTAACCTGGGCAGCTACGGCAAGGACCTCGAGCGACGGACCACCTTCCTGGGAATGCTCGAGCGGCTGCTCGCTGAAACCTCCATCCCGCGCCTGCGCCTCAGCTCCATTGAACTGATGGACGTGAGCCCCGCCCTCATCCGCCTGGTGGCCCGGGAAACGCGCCTGGCGCAGCACTTCCATGTCCCACTGCAAAGCGGCTGTGACCGGATTCTTCGCCGCATGAACCGGCGTTTCTGGGCCGCCCAGTATGCGGAACGCCTCCTGGCCATTCGCGAGCAAATCCCCAACTGCGGCATCGGCGCGGATGTCATGGTGGGTTTCCCGGGGGAGACCGCTGCGGACCACGCCACCAGCGCACGCTTCATCGAATCTCTCCCCTACACCTACGTTCACGTGTTTCCTTATTCCCAGCGCCCACGGACGCCCGCCGCAAGCTTCTCCGGCCAGGTGAACGGTCGCGTTGCCCGCGAGCGCGGCCAGGAGATCCGCGCCATCGTTCAAGGCAAGCGCCAGGCATTCTTGGCCGCCCAGATCGGGTGCTCCCTTTCGGCAGTCACGCTGGATGAGTCCGCCGGTGGGAAGCGTGTGGCGCTTACCAGCAATTACCTCAAGGCTCTCCTCCCCGGCTCGCACCTGCCCCCCAACACCCTGCTGGACATCCGAGTAGGGCGCGTTCACGACGGGCTTCTCTGCGCTTACCCTGAAGCATAACGCAACCAGCCTGCTCGCGGAACGAGCGTGGGTGCTTCCGCCTGCGCCGGGAGTCGCCGCGATAACCCGCTGCTGCCGGCAGCGCCCGCCGCGGCCGCAGTCCCGCTCAGCGGGACCGCGCTACCTCCCTACACCTATGTCCTCAACAATCCAAGGAGTCTCATCCACCCATCAAGTTTCCGCTGCGGGAACCGGCTGGGGATTCACTCGAAAAACCGGGCGTCAAGCCGAGGAGATCCCAACCACGGAGTATGTCCTTGTATCTCTGACCTGTACCTGTTGCTCTTCAACTTTCCATTTGCGCGTCGGACCTCTGCGTTGACCCCACCCAACCATTCCGCTACAATCTGTAATCAAACTGAGAGGTAACAGGAAACACCGGCAATGAAACGGCGGCTCTTCAATCTTCGCTTCCGGACTCGCCTCGCCCTGGTCATGTTCTTGACCATGGGGTCGACGAGCGCCGTGCTGATGGGGACTTATGTTCAGCACAATCGCCGCATCAAAGCCTACGTGGCGGGCCAGACCTCGGATATCCTGCGCATGATCCAGCTCACCCAGATGCGCATTCCCTCGAGCGGCGACCGGAACCAGGTCCTGGAGGCGTATCTCAAGGCGTTCAAGGATGCCGGCCTTTCTTCCATCACCGTGGCCTCTCCCTCCGGGGAAGTGGTGGCCAGCACTAACCCCGGGCAGGTGGGTCAGAAGATCAAGCTGAAGAAGCGGCACACGGCCATCCGGCAGGACCCCATCAAGATTTCCGCCGAGCTGCGCGACCTCGATGTCATCTCGGCGGTCGATCAGACCCCCTACACCGTCGAGTTCCCTATCGTGCAGGGTGACAAGGTTCTCGGTTACGCCCAGATTCGGGGCGAGATGGATGAGGTACAGGCGTTGTTGCGCCGCATGTACGCGGTGCGCCTCGCCTGGATTCTCGCCACGATGTTTGCGGGGATGTTTGCCATCGTCTACCTGGCCTTTCGTTTCACCAAGCCCGTTGACATGCTGGTGGAGGGGGCGCAGCAAGTGGCGCAGGGGAACCTCTCCGTATCGCTTCCCGTAACGGGCTCCGATGAGATGGGCCGGCTGGCCCAGACGTTCAACCAGATGGTCGAGCGCCTGCGGGAAACTCGAGAATTGGCGGAACGCCTGAACGAGGCGGAGAAACATTCACTCCTCGGCCGCTTCGCCGCCACGGTCGCCCACGAAGTGCGCAATTCCTTGAATTTCATCAACCTCAGCATCGACCAGATACGAGCCCGCCACTCGGGCGGCGACGAGCGTGCCGCGCGCGAACTCCAGCGGAATCTGACTAGAATCAAAGATGAGATCAGTCGGCTGAATCGCCTGGTGAATGATTTCCTGTCGGCGGGGCGCCAGACGCCTCCGGCCTTTGCGGACTGCGACGTGCGCGCGACCCTCGGCGAGGTCCTGGGCCTGGTGGAAAAGCAGGCCCACCGTCAAAACATCACTATCACCACCGAGGTTCCCCCGGACATGCCCTGCTTGCATGCCGATAGCGCGCAGATGAAGACTTGCTTCCTGAATATCATCACCAACGCCATTCAGGCCATGCCACGGGGCGGCGAGCTCTCGATCCGCGCCGGTTGCACCCAGACAGATGGCAACGGAGAATGCCTCCAGTTGCGTTTTGCCGACAGCGGCCCGGGCATACCTGCCGAGGACC
>Ga0315282_10002657_pt1 | contig 32638 bp, 23 predicted proteins | sample YL17G07_20_MG_FD_203693 | JGI IMG/M metagenome (GOLD analysis project Ga0315282, IMG submission 203693) | Sediment microbial communities from Yellowstone Lake, YNP, Wyoming, USA - YL17G07_20 | ecosystem: Environmental > Aquatic > Freshwater > Lake > Sediment | place: USA: Wyoming | collected...
AAGAGTGGAGATGCAGTGTATCCAGCCGAAGGTCGACTGCTATTTAGCGACGCAAAGGGATCCCCAAACGTCTCGCCGCTACTGGGAGCATCTGCGCCGAGCGGGAATATCGTTGAAGCATTTTGGCGATTCGTCAGGATGTCCCTTTAGGGGTCCGTTCTATCAGTTGATGCGTCAGCGCCTTCTCGCTGAGTATTGCAGAGCCAACCTCGTTGGTATCGAGAGCGTTGACGTCACGGTCTTCGGGTTTCGGGGCAACCAGGAACTCCTTGAACCGCCCGCACATCTCGCGCATCTAGGAGACACTGTGATCTCAGCCTGGAACACCATCTTGACTACGACCTCGCCACTTCGCCACGTGACCGTTGAGACGCTCCTGGCTGACGCACCCAGCGACGATTGGCGGGAGTATATTCGGCAACGATACAGGGTTTGATCATACGGCGGATGGGCATGATTCCCGCTGTTGTTCCACTCCTCGCTACCGCTTTGGTCTCCAGTGCCCGGTTCCAACTGTTATACGAGAGCGCTCATTTAAGATGGTGAGCGCTTTTCAATTCCTCCTGTCGAGAAAGGGAGACAATTCGATGCAACTGCTTGTGATCCGCGCCGCAGGCTTTACCGCGACGGTCGATGCCTGCGCTCGAGACGGGGGACAGCTCTGGTTCCTGTCCCTGTTGGGAAGCCAGCAAGCCGTGCGCGCCCTCTGGGCCCGGCTGGTCAAGGGCGAGACCGCCTACCTCAGCGAGGACGAGCTGACCGGCGGTTCGCCATGCTGGCTGGCCCGCGAGGCCTGGGGCACGTGGCGATTCCACGGCTGCCGCCTGCCCTCCGGCTCCGCCTACCACGGCACGCTCGTGCCGGATATCGCCGCCTACGCCTGCGACCGCCCGGAGTTCCTGCTCCTGGCTCGCGGCGAGGAGGAAGCGCCCGCCCTCCACTACCGGTTTCTGAACCGACGGCTCGACCTGCCGCTGCATCCGTCCTGGGCCGACTGGCTCTGGCAGCGCGGCTTAAACGCCGGCGAGATCGAGGCGCTGCAGTCGCTGGGCGTCTACGCCTATCGCTGCCGGCCCGACCGCGACGCCCTCCAAGAGGACGTCGCCCAAGCGGTGCGACGCGGCTGGCTCTCGACGCCGACCGACGACGACACCTTCGTAGAGCAGGAAGCGGCGTAGCCATGCGACCTGCAAACGCACGGAATCCAAAGTAACCATCGAGAGTTGGAGCCGAAGGAGCAAGAACATATCTGGTCGGGGTGTACAAGGGCTTGCGTTCTTGCCTTGGGTGATGTAACTTGTCCGTAACTTTATTACGGACAAGTTAACGCAAGGAGGCGCACTTGGAGTCCGGCGTTCACTCTCGTCTCTCCCTCCTTCCGTCGCCCTCGGCAGCGTTGGACGACCCCCTCACGCTCGAGGAGCGGGGCCCGTACCAGCGCCAGCTCCTGGAAGACTTTCTCGTGAGCCGCCGCTCCATTGTCTCGGCATCGACAGTCCAGGGTTCGCTGTCGGCTCTCCGCGCCAACTTCTTCCCGTGGCTCGAAGCTCGAGGCCGGTACGTCTGGGAGGTAACGCCTGGCGACCTCGATGAGTGGGCTCTAACTCTGAAGCATTCCGTCCGAACGCGCACGCATCAGCAGTACTTCGTCCAAATCGAGCAGTTCTACGAATGGCTGGTTGCCCGCCGCGTGACCGAGATTCAGGAACGCCTCGGTGTCAGGGTGTGCAATCCGGTCGACCGCTTCAACCGAGCCCGACGCATGCCCGAAGGCGAGAGGCTGGTGCTGGTGCCGCGTGAGGAAGCCATCGAGTTCTTTCTGGCCACGGCCCGCTCGGCGGTTAGCATCGCTACCTCGGACATGAAGTGGCTTCAGGCGTGCCGCAACTATGCCCTTTGGATGCTTCTGAACTGGGCCGGCCTCCGCCGGGCAGAGGCCGCCGAGCTGGTCCGCGACGACATCGACCTCGTAGCCGGCACGCTGCGCATCCGCGAAGGGAAGGGCGGCAAGGGGCGCATAGTCCACATCCAGCCCCCGCTCGCCCCCATACTGCGCTGGTATCTTCACGACGTTCGGCCGCAGGCGTCCCGCGCATGGCGGGTGCCGCTCATCTTCCTGAACGCACGAAACGATGCGCTTCATCCGGACGGGATACGTAACCTGCTGCGTCGTGACCAGGTCTCGGCTGGGCTGCCCCAGGGGGATCAGTTCACGTGCCATGGCTTCCGGCGCGCGTACGCGACCCGGCTGTACAAGGCTCTTCGCGCGCAGGGCTTTCGCGACCCTCTGATCTACGTCAAGGAGCAACTGGGCCATGCCTACCTCAGCACCACCCAGCGCTATTGCCAGCTCGACGACGACTACCGCTACTTTCTCGTTCAGGACGCGGCGGTGGCGCTGACCCGGCACTACGAAACGATGGGAGGACCGCGGTAATGACGATCAAGTGGAGCCTTCGCGTCGTCATGGCGAAGAAGGGTATCTTCAGCATGGCCGAACTCGGCCGACGGATGGAGAAGGCCGGTTATCCGTTGACGCCGCCGGCTCTCCACAGGCTACAGGGCGGAAAGACTGGCGAGCCTCCGAAGGAGATCAAGCTTGCGACGCTCAACGCCCTGCTGGAGGCGCTGGAGTTCCCCGCGATCGACTTCGGTGTGTTCCAGTACGAGCCACCTACCGAAGGGAACGAGGCTGCACAGCCGCTCGTCGTCAACGCCGACGTACGGCCAGCGCGCAGCCGCCACGCGCGTCGAGCGGAGCCAAAACTGAGACGCACACCGCCTCCAGATGCCGGCTAAGCCCCGGCGGTTCACCTGCCCGGGCTGCGGCCGTACCCGGGTGACTCACGTCCGGCGCAACCTCTGTTTCTCCTGCTATGAGCAGCAGCGGCCGAGGCAGCGGAAGACCCTGGCCACCTGCAAGCAGTGCGAGCGCACTCTCGCCTGGCCTACTATCGGCGCGGGCTCTGCCCCGCTTGCTACGAGCGGCAGCGCCGCCGAGTGTTCGAGTGCGTGGTCTGTAATCGTGAGGTGGAGGCGCCGGCCAGCTTCGCGGTCATGGCAACTTGCCCGCGCTGCTGGTCGCGTGGCCGCGTCGTCGAGGCCTTCGTCTGCCCTGAGTGCGGCGAGACCAAACGGACTCGCCCCGTAAGGGGAGTGTGCCGCGCCTGCTATCAGCAAAACCACGTCCGGGCGGCGACCTGCCGGGTCTGCGGCCAGGCACGGAAGACTGAGATGGACAGCAGCGGCAGGTGTCGTGCATGTCGCTCGCTCGAGGCAGCCCGTCGCAGGGGTGTCCCTCCCGCGAGCGCGCCCGCGCTGCCGGATGTCGCCGAAGCGCGGCTGATCGCTCTGCTGGCGCCGCTGCGCCGCCCCTGGGTGCGCGAGTTCCTAGAGACGGCCTACTGGCGAAGGTCATCCAAGACCCGCCAGATGTGCCTGAGGGCGCTTGCCGGCTTCGATCGGTATCTCTCGGAACAAGCTGACGTTGGCGGAGGTCAGTGGAGTCTTGTCACGCTAGACGAGGTACATGGCTTTCTCGCCGGCGCGGGACGCTTCGCCCTTCAACCCACAAAGGCTTACCTCAGTTGGCTGCGGAGTCGCAAGAAGATGGACCGCCCCATCGCCAGCGCCTTGCCAAAACGTTCAAAGCCGCTGCGCCTCCGCCTGGTGTCTACCGAGCAGGCGGCGGAGCGCTACCGCAGGTGGACGGCTTCGGACTCTGACCCGCGTGAGGCGCTCGTGGGCCTCCTCGCCCTCGTTCACTGCCTGCGGAGCGGCGAGATCCGTGCGCTCCGCTTGTCCGACGTGCTTGGCAGCGACCACCTGAGTGTCGGCGACAGGGCCGTCAATTTGGCAGCGCCCGTGGCCGAGGCGCTGACTCGCTATCTACGCTGGCGCGCGGAAAGTTACGGAGGCCCGTCCACCTATCTGCTGGTAAGCCGCGCCAGCCGACTGCACGACCGGCCGGTGTCTCGGTTTTGCCTGCAGGAAAACATCCTCGGCGGCGTCTCGGTGTCCAGCCTGCGCCAGACGGCGATTCAGAGCCTGATCCACGGCGCTGGCTGCGACGGCCTACAACTGGCCTGCTTTGCGCGATTATCCCTGGATGCGGCCGGCGCTTACATCCGCGCATTCGGCGCCCCGGTACCTGGCCGGACGAATATCGCGAAGTGATCCTGTAGATCGCCAGCGTTTATAAAGCGGGGTTTACAAACACCAAGGGGTTTTGTAAACTAGGATAGGCATGAAGCGAGAAACGGTATGGTCTTAGAGCGGCTTCGCGAACAAAACCCCTGGTGGGGCGATCCCTCGGCCATCGACAGGGACCCCCACCTTCGCGAGCTCGCCGGCTCTCCGTTTCAGCGTCCTCTGCCCTTGGTCGAGGCGCTGCGGATCGATCTTCCGATCGTCTACACGCTCCGTGGGCCCAGGCAGGTGGGGAAGACCACCGCGCTAAAGACCCTCGCGAAGCGCCTGATTGAGTCGGGCGTCCCCTCAACGAACGTCCTCTATTACTCCCTCGATCTCGAGCGCGAACCGGACGCCATCGTGGAGTTGGTCAATCGGGGCCGAGCCGTTGGCTCGCAGGGCAGGCGTTTCTTCCTTCTCGACGAGGTTTCCGCAGTCCCGGACTGGCAGCGGGCCGTCAAGTACCTGCGTGACAACACACCGGCCAGGGACGACTTCTTCCTGCTCACCGGCTCCATCGCCTCCGACATCCGAAAGGGCGCCGAGAGGCTGCCCGGCCGCAGGGGTCCGGCGGCGGACCTCGACAAGATCCTGCTCCCTCTAAGCTTCGCTGAGTTTGCATCCGCCATAGACCCGTCGCTGCCCAAGGTCGAAGCGCGCTTGCGGGCCAACGCTTTGATGTCCGATGCTGAGGATGCCGCCACCACCTTCGAACGAAACCTGGTGTACCTGCCGGCACTGGAACGGCACCTGGAAGCCTACGCCCACGTTGGAGGCTTTCCGACGGCGGTCCGCGACTATCTCGCCAGCGGCACGCGAGAGGTAACCGATGCTACCATCAGGATCCTGTGGGACGTGATCGCGGGCGACGTGAGCCGGATCGGACGCGACCCAGCCACAGCAATGAAGCTGCTTGAGCGCGTCGCGACCAGCCTCGGTACCCCCATTAGCTGGACGCAGCTTGCCGAGGCGATGGGCGTGGCGTCGCCGGCCACGGCCGAAGAGTACACACGGGCGCTCGCCGAAGCGTTCGAACTGCTGGTGGTTTACGCCTGGGACACTTCGCACGCGACCAGGGCCCCCAAGAAGGGCAAGAAGCTCTACGCCGTGGACCCGATCCTCCTGCGCCTCCCCGAGCGGATCACCTACAGCACCCGCCTTCCTCCTCTACCGCTGCTCGTGGAGAACATAGTCGCCCTAGCCATGTTTCGCTCGGCCGAGAGGGATCTAGTCGAGGCATTCCCCGTCCCGCAGGCGCTGTTCCACTGGCGATCGACAACCGGGAAGGAGATCGACTTCTTGCTCGGACGGAAGGCGTCGAAGCTCCCACTGGAGGTCAAGTACCAACAGACCATCTCCGGGCGGGACACCCTGGTCATACGCCGGAGCTTTGGCGGTGGGATTCTCCTGTCGCGGAACACTCTGGACATGAAGGGCCCGGTCGTGATCGTGCCGGCCGCGCTGTTCCTGTGGCTACAGGAACAGTAGCCACCCCGGAACCGACACGTCGGCCGGCGGATTCACACAGCGCGAGGGGCTCCAGACCCTCAACCTCACTCGCGTCCCCCAAGCGACACCGTTCCTGCCGTCTGCATGTCCTTCCAATAGTCGCGTCCAATTCGACATCGTCAGGGGCTGGAGCCGGTCGCCGATTTTACGTTCAAGTTAACTAAAGGAGGAAAAAGATATGGCTCGCTTGGAGGGAATCGCGAAGGCGGGGTACTACCCGACCCCGCCATCAGTCGTCGAGCGGGTCGCCGCCCTCATCCGACCCACCCACCCCGCGTCACGCCGCGCAGTGCGGCTTTTCGATCCCTGCTGCGGCACCGGCGTCGCCCTGCGGCAGCTCGTCGATGTCGTCGGCGGCGAGACCTACGGCATCGAGATCGCCCGTGACCGCTACGATGACGCCCAGTCGATCCTCGACCACGCCCTGTGCGCCAGCGCGTTCGCCGTCCGGCTGGCCCACGGCGCCTTCTCCTGCCTCTGGCTGAACCCGCCCTACGACTACGACGACGAGGCGAAGCGGCTGGAGCACGCTTTCCTCGCGGAAACGACCCGCGCCCTCTGCCCCGGCGGCCTACTGATCTTCATCGTGCCGCAGCGGCGGTTGCCCGTGTCCGCCCGCTACCTGGCCGGGCACTACGAGCGGCTCGCCTGCTACCGCTTCCCCGACCCCGAATACGCCGGCTTCCGTCAGGTCGTGCTCCTGGCGTTCAAGCGAGAAGGGGCGATCGCGGGAGTCGACAGCAGGGAGCGGGTCGAGTCCTGGGCGTACGAGCCCCTGCCGGAGCTGCCACCTGCGGGCTCGGCCGACCCGATGTTCGACTTGCCCGCGTTGCCTTCGGGGCCGGTGCTCTTCGCCTCGCAGTTCTTCGACCCGGAGTCGGCAGCGCAGGAGGCGCGTCGCTCCGGTCTCTGGGTCAGCCCCGCGCTCGCCGAGCGCCTCTGGCCGGCGGAGGAGCGTCCGGTCCAGCCGCTGATGCCCCTGCGACGGGGTCACCTGGCAGTGCTCATCGCCGCCGGCTTCCTGAACAACATCCTGCTGGAGGCCGACGGCCGACGGGTGTTGGTCAAGGGCCGCACCTACAAGGAGTCCGTGCCGGTGGAGTCGGGCGACCCGGAAGTCGAGATTCAGCGGGAGGTGCTGCGAACGTCGGTGGTCGCGCTGGACCTGCGGACGGGCCGGTTCGATGTGGTGGAACAGACCAGCGCCAAGAACGAGAAGCTCGACGAGGAGCGGGCAGCGTGAATCTGGCCCGCTTCATCGAGACCTTCCAGGAGGCTATCACGCGGGCCGTGCTGCGCACCTACCCGCCCATCTACTCGGCGCAGAATCGGCATCAATGGGGCTTCGACCTGCGTCGGCTGAGGCGTCGACCCCTGGGCGCTCAAGGAGACGCCATCCGCGCCGTCGCCCTCTCCCTGCGCCGGTACCGGGGCACAAACCTCGTCGGCGAGATGGGCACCGGCAAGACCACGATCGCCGCCGCCGCGGCTTACCTGGGCGGCTTCCGGCGAGTGCTCGTCCTCTGCCCGCCCCACCTAGTGCGCAAGTGGCAGAGAGAGGTACTCGCTACCGTCCCCGGTGCCGGAGCCGCCATCGTCCGGACGCTTACGGATCTGCAGCGGTTGCCCCTCCTGGACGGCCAGCCGCTGTTCGTCAGCATGTCGCGCGAGCAGGCGAAGCTGTCGTACCGCTGGTGCGCGGCTGTCGTCGAACGACCGGCGCTCGTTAACGGTCGCCTCTTGCGAGACGAGGACGGCGAGCCGCTGCGTCGCCTCTGCTGTCCGGCCTGCTTCGCCCCGGCGCTCGACGGCGAGGGGGTGCCACTGGAGCGGGAGGATCTGGAGCGCAAGAAGCGGCGCTGCGGGCAGTGCGGCGGCCCGCTCTGGCAGGCCGACCGCTCGGGGCCACGCCGTTTCCCCCTTGCCGACTACGTCGCCCGCCACATGCCCAGCTTCTTCGACCTGCTGGTGGTCGACGAGCAGCACGAGTACAAGGCGCGCGGCTCGGCCCAGGGTCTAGCAGCCGGCACTCTGGCCGAAGCCTGCGGGCGCGTCCTCACCCTCACCGGCACCCTCATGGGCGGCTACGCCTCGACGCTGTTCTACCTGCTCTGGCGCTTCTCGCCCGCGGTGCGGGAGGAGTTCGCCTACAAGGACGAGCAGCGCTGGGTCGCCCGCTACGGGATCGTCGAACGCATCACCCGCAAGGGTGACGACGACGCCTACGAGGACGGCCGGGTGAGCCGCCGTCGCGGCTACCGCACGCGGGTGGTCGAGAAGCCGGGCGTGTCGCCTGCCGTCCTCTTCCACCTCATCGGCAACACCGCCTTCCTTCGCCTGGCCGACGTGGCGGCGGGTCTGCCCGAGTACCGGGAAGAAGTGCGCGTGGTCGGGCTGGAGACGAGCGACGACCCGGACGAGCCGTCGCAGTCGTCCTGCTATCACGCGCTGGCTAGCGAGTTGCACGCCGCGGTGGTGCAGGCGCTGGCCCAGGGTTCGAAGCGACTCCTCGCCGTCTACCTCCAGAGCCTGCTCGCCTACCCCGACGCCTGCACCAAGGGAGAGACGGTGCTCGACCACAAGACCGGCGAGGTCATCGCCTCGGCGCCGCCCTTACCGGAGGACCGCCTCTACCCGAAGGAGCAGGCGCTTCTGGAGATGGTGCGGCAGGAGCGGCTGCAGGGCCGTCGGGTGCTGGTCTACATCACCCACACGGCCACCCGCGACATCTCGCCGCGGCTGGAGTCGGTGCTGGGCCGGGCGGGCAACCGCGTGGCGACGCTCAAGTCGGACACCGTCTCCGCCGACCGCCGCGAGGAGTGGGTGGAGCGCCGGGTGAAGCAGGGGCTGGACGTGCTCCTCGTCCACCCGCGCCTTGTTCAGACCGGGCTGGACCTGGTAGACTTCCCGACCATCGTCTGGTACGAGGTGGAGTACAGCGTCTACACCATGCGGCAGGCGAGCCGCCGCTCCTGGCGCATTGGCCAGCGGCTGCCCGTGCAGGTGGTCTACTTCGCCTATCGGGGCACCCTCCAGGCCCAGGCGCTGGCGCTGGTGGCTAAGAAGCTCCAGGCGTCGCTGGCCGTCGAGGGCGAGTTGGGCGACGAAGGCCTAGCGAGCTTCGGCGACGAAGGCGACGACCTACTCCTTGCACTGGCCCGCAGCCTAACGGAGAGCGTCGAGGCGAGCGAGGACTCCCTTGAGGGACTCTTCGCCGGCGTGCGACGGGCGGAGCGACAGGTCGAGGCAGCCCTGCAGCCCGACGACCTGCTGCCAGAGGACCCGGAGCCCGAACGAGAGTCTGTGCCGATCCCCTTCGCGCATTCGGAACGAGTCGCCGTCGCAGTCGCAGCGTCAACTGCTGGCAACGTCGACGAAACACGACCGGCCGCAGGGCAGCAGCTGCGCCTGCTCTGATTGACAGGCCACACGCCGCATCACCGGGGGGCAAAGTACAGGAGTACGCCCTCTAACCCGATCTCGTACGAGGCACTGCCGCCACTAAGCACCGGGAGGACGTTGACCAGACGCCACCCCTGGCCAGCATAGGAGTTGAGGACGACCTCCTGCTCCGCGAGGAACTTCTCCCAGTCACGCCCGCTGGGAGACTTCCGTCTATCTCGCTGGACCCACACGACGCTGTTCATCCGGCAGTTCCTCCTTTGCCCATGCTGTCAGTCAAGGAGACACCTGGACTCCCGACAGGCTTAAGACTAGCAACAGGAGAATACTACAATGCCCAACAAGAAATGGTGCTGGACCGAGGCCATGGACACATTCCTGCGCCACACGTACGACCCCACGCTGCCGGGCCGCTCCCAAGAGCTCGCCCGCCGGCTCAACGTGCCGCGCTGGGCCATCAACCGTCGGGCGGCCGCTCTCGGCTTGAGCCGGCCAAAGGACAGGCACTGGTCGCAGCAAGATGAATCCTATCTTGAAGCCAACCTCCACCGCGTCTCCGCCAAGACGCTGGCTGCCAGACTGGGACGCTCGCCGACGGCGGTCAAGCTGAAGGCCAAGCGGCTGGGCCTGCGCAAGTACGATGAAGGCTACACGGCATCGTCGCTGGCGGAGGCGCTCGGCGTCGACCCGCACTGGGTGCTGACGCGCATCCGCTCGGGCAAACTGCGGGCGTCGCACCGCCACACCGAGCGCACGCCACAGCAGGGCGGCGATAGCTGGCTCATCACGGACGAGGCGGTCTTGGAGTTCCTGCGCGAGCACCCCTACGATATCGACCTGCGCAAGGTGGACAGTCTGTGGTTCATGGATTTGATCGCGCCGTACCTTCAGCGCTCAGCCACACAAGGACGACGCGCCCGGGCGGCGTGACCGCACTCAGCGGACATCCAGCAACAGGAAAGGAGAGACAGATGGTAGCGACGAGGCGTCGAAACACGAGGCACAACCGGCGTGGCGTGCCGTGGACCGAGGAAGAGGACGAGCACCTGCTGGCGATCGCACAGCTCCCGCCACGTAGGGTCGCCGACTTGATGCGACGGAGCTGGCTCGCGTGCCGGCGTCGGCTCATCTACCTGCGAGCGGACGACAGCCGCTCTACCGACTCCCAGACCCTGCGGTCCGCCGGCGCTCGTTGACACAAGCGAGAGCGCTGGATACCGCGAGGAACAGAAAAGGCGGGGATCCCCCGTCTTTTTTGTTGCCCTTCGCACCCGTCTGGATATCAGCCCCAAAAGACACTGACTTCGGTGATTAGCATTTGAGATCAGGACTCAAGAAGAGAATGAATGCTTCTTGGTTCTTGCCTGAGCGCGACTCTCGAAGCGACCTTGAGCAGTTCGATATGCTGCCGTGCTAGCGGGTCACGAAACCGGCTCGGCTCCTGGTTGGGAAGCGGACACGTCAGCAGAACGATCTTCGTGTAGCTCGCCAGGCGGGAAGAGGTCCAGCAATTGGTCCGTCAAATTCCATATCGGCTTGCCGCCTCCTTCGGTGAGCATGCTCAGCACGTCTGGCAGACCCGTGGCGGCAAGCTCGTTGGCCAAATCCATAATCTCCCTAGGTTTGTCGATGATCCAGGGGTCATCGGTGAGTGAGATCGCGACGAACTCCAGCAACTCGATACGCCAGGAATCATTCACCAGAATCTCTCCCGTGATGAACCTGTGGGGCTTGTCGATCTTCGTCCGTTTGCCTTTTCGCGCGCCGAGGCAGACAGCAAGAAACCATAAGTCAACATACCGGTGGAACGGACTGTCGTCGGGAGAGGTCTTGGTCAGCGCGTCGGGCTGTGTCTGGCAGAATCGATTCACCTCCTCGCGATAAGCCTCAGCTATCCGCAACTCAAGGTTCTGAAAAGGGTTATAGTATGTCATTTCGCCCTCGGCCCCCGAGTTAATCGGCTCGTTTCTTCAAATAGCCGGCGTCCGCATCGGTTATTCGCTCGCAGACCGCACAATACTGTCGGTGGTTACACTCACATCGCAGGACTCTCCGGTACGAGCCGCCCGGGTCGTTGCAGAGCATCATGGGATAGTGTGCAGAGTTGGTCAAGGTAATCACTCTGCCGGCGAAGCGGTCCAGGTCTTCCTCACAATCGCGGATCTCGGAACGCGTGAGGAACAGAATGAGCTGCGAACAATGACCCACCGCGGTCTCGAGCACAGACTGCTTTATGAGCGGGTCCATCATCCCGAGAGGCGTGTCGATCACGTTCGGTGCCTTCACATTGCTCACGTCGGCCAGGGCAAGGATGAACGCGAGCGTCAGTGCTCGGCGCGAGGCGCCATTCAGATCACGGTCAGGGTCAAGGCGTCTGGTCTGCGGACCATGGACTGCAATGTCGTAAGACGGCGTGACCTCAGCCGCTTGGATGATCGCATTCTGTTCTGGGTCGGCCCGGATCATCTCCAGGAAGAGCTCATTCATGACTTTGCTGACCTGGGGGACCTCAGCCTGCTCGATCGCTGCGTAGGACTTTCGAATCACCTCCAAGATGTCTTCCGCTGCTGCGAGTCGGGACTGCAGCCGCCGCGAAATGCCCTGCCGCTTCTGAAGCGTCGCTAAGTCGATATCGACTTCCTTCCTCTGCTGCTGCAGGGTGCGGAGTTCACTTTGCCTCACACCTTGCTCACGGCTGAGATTCTCCCTCGCTTCACGCAGGTTTCGACGCTGATCTCTCAGGAACGCGATGTCCGTCTCCGGCAGCTTCTCCAGCCTGTCTTCCAGTTCCTTAAGTTCTGTCTCGAGTTCGCGAATGCGGGTCTCAAGCTCGTCCCGCCGATCGACAACTGCTCGTACGCCGTCACGCCAACCGGAGGATGAATCCGCAATCCCCGGGAGCTTCTGATTAGCGACAAGCCGCAAGGTGGTGAGGCGATCGTCTGTTGCCGACGCAGCACGCTGGTCCTGTATCAATTGCATCACGTGCGCGTGCCGAGGGTGGCCGGGCTCAAGCGGCTCCCCACAGATGCAGATGCCGAGTTCCAAGCGCTCCATAAGCACGGGAATCGCGGTACGTGGGATTCTTCCTTTCGCTCGCAGCTCGTCGAGAGTAGCCCCGCTCTTCGAGACCTGATCCTTGAGCAGGAAGAGCGCCAGTGATTCCCGGTTGAAGAGACTACTGTGCTCGCGCCTGAGCTTCTCGAGCTGCTCGCGCGCTTTTGTGCGCTCCTCCCGCTTCTGGTTCATGAGACGAATAAGCTGTTCTTTGTCACCCTTGGCCAGGGCAGCCTCGATCTTTTGTTCGACGGCTTGGAAATCGACCGCGAGCTGACTCAGCTGGTCATCAATATCCTCGAGGCGCTTTTCGATCTCGACGATTTTGCCTTCGATGTCGGCCTTGCGCGCAAACAATCGCTCGAGTTCTCCGCCGCCTCCAAACTCCCTCGCACGATGTTGAATGTCCCGGAGCGCGTTGCGTACATGGGTGATACCACTCTCCAGCATCTCGAAGCCTAGCATGTCGCGGATCGCCTTCTGGACACGCCTCCGCTTTTCGCCAACAGAGATTTCGGAGGTAATGAAGCTCAGGGCCCGATCGCCGTCCGTAAAAAACAGGTCTTTCACATTGGATTCGAGAATCTGGCGCAAGAGAAGCTCCCCACCGCTGATGGGTGTGTAGCCACTCTCGCTCATTTGGAGAAGTTCAAAAGTATGAGGTTGCCGAGACCAAGAGTCCAGCCCAAGGATACTTTCGGTGGCGGATCTTCGGGCGAGGTAGATCTCGGTGGACTCAATCCAGTTACCGCCCCGGTCTTTGCGCTCGTAACTATGCTCAAACTCAAGCTCGACGCTAACATCGACTGGGCTTGAGGAGTCCTCCCAATCGATCGGGTGCAGCCTGTATTGTACGCCCCTGTCGGGCAGCGCCTCTTCGCCGAAGAGCGCCCACTGCAGTGCATTAAGGATAGTTGTCTTGCCTGTCTCGTTCTCCGCCCGAATAATAGTAAGGGGTTGAGCCTCTTCGACCGAGAACTCGAGCTCAAGATCACGCAGCAGGCGGAAGTTCTGGAATCGTGCCCTGCGGAACTTCATGAACCAACCCTAAACTTTGCGCCCCTTGCCGTCCTGAATCTCAGCCGAAGGTCACTCCTTCGCTTCACTCGGGTTGCCGCTGCGTGCGAGATACTCACCAAGGACCTCGCAGCAGTCCGAGACCTTCTGTTGAATGTTGAGTCTGCGGATCGTTGCCTCGCGCTCCGCCGTCATGATCTCTGCGAGCTGTTCGAGGAGCGCCTCGCGGTAGCCGGGCACTCTCTCGGGAACCTCGGCGCAATGCTGCGTAAGGGCGTTTATCAGCCTTCGTGGTGCAACACTCATGGCGACCCCATCCTCGCAGAGACGCTAGAAGTAGCGCTCTATGATAGGCCTAATGGTCGAGAATGCCCCGAGCGGAGAAGCCGCGTTTCTGGCAATCTTAGCAAATGCCATGATGCGCGACAACTCCGACTTGAGAATTCTTGAGATATCGACAGCCCCAGGACCTACCTCTGGCGGGAGCACGATGAAATCATGGATCTGAGCGAACGCCTTGCCCGTTCTCTCGCACTTGCGCAGAACCCTGCCGCGCCTCTGTATCCATTGGCGCTCTACGGTGGTGCTCGCAAGGATGTACGCGGTCGCGACCTCGGGGATGTCAACGCCTTCATCGAGGACCCGCATCGCGGTAAGCACCTGGATGCCGCTGGCTCTGGCAAAACTATCGAGCAGTTCTCGCGTGAGATTCGGGCTTCCGCTCTCGTTCTGCGTGATCTGATGTATCCGCAGCTTCAAGTCATGCATTAACATTCGATTCACGCGGCGCAGTTGCTCTCTTCCCTTGTCACTACAGTAGACAAGGGTGTGGCGGACGCGTGAAGACTCCGTCCGCCCGAGGATGTCTCGCAGAGCGGGAATCTTCTCCTCTGCTTGCTCAAGTACGCGCCGTCGCCGGTTCAGCAGCCGCTGGAGTCCAGGCGGTAGACGTGACTCCGGGACGTCTGATTCGTCGCTTCCTTGCCAACCCATCGCTCTCAGCTTCGCAGTGACTTCAAGCCACTCGTCCAACTCATCCCGCGTCAGGGTAACAGGGTGTACGAAGTAGTCGTAGGGGACCAGGCATTTGCCGATTGCTTCCTCCAAAGTGAAACGAAACACGATCTCGCCGAAATAGTCCTGCAGCTGCTCTGTTCCATTCTCGTCGTATTGCCTTATAGGCGTTGCAGACAGTCCGAGCCGGTATTGAAAGACGTCTGGCGGTGAGCGCAGAAAGCTCGGAGTTCCGAGATTGTGCACTTCATCGGCGACGAGGAGTGAAGCCATGTTCAGCCGGCTCACCTCCGCCTGAAACGCTCTATCGCATAAGAAGTCATGCGTGACGACGGAGCACTCAATCTTCGAAACGCCAAGCTTCAGGTTCCTGACGAGTCGCCGCACCTCTTGAATCTTCTGGGATTTGCTTGACCGGAGCCCCGGAACTGAGGGCTCGAGGCCGAAGGTCCTCACCTCATCTGCCCACTGCGCAACGAGAGGCAGGTAGGGAACAGCGATGACGATGAGGAGTCGATCAGCATCTTCGAGAAGTCGCCGCGCGCCGATCAAGGCAGTGACTGTCTTGCCAGAGCCGGTGGCCATCTCAAGGATGCCCCGCCGGCCTGCTGCCTCCCAAGCCTCAACGGCGTCGCCCTGGTGCGCAAAATCTCCCGTTTGGTATTCGAGACCGGCTGGAATTTCGAAAACGGGGTCCTTCGTGCGCTCCGCTTCCCTCTGCACATCTCCGGTTCCTGCTGCGCTAACAAGTCCGGATTCGGCATCGTGATTCCACGCGTCCCAGAAGTCTTGAGGCATAGGCATACGGCTGGGCCGATAGTCCCTTACGATACGGGCCTCGATAGCTTGCGGCAGATCGTACACGTGGAGGCGACCTGTCTTCCGCTCGTTCCAGATGGAGGCAAACTCTCGCAGGAATCGCTGAACGACTTCTTCCTGTTCGCCGCCGAGCCAGGAGCGCGACACAGAGAGCTGCTCCACGTTCCAGGTCAATCCTGAGGCCGTGGCATTGCTGGACCCGTGAACGACAAGGTAGTCATGGTCGTCAGAAAAGATCCACACCTTGGGATGGAAGAGGCCATTTTCGACCATCACCACTTTGATCTGAATACGTTTGGCTGCAATGAGATAGGCGAGACACTCGAGCGTGTGCTGCACGAGGGCACTTTCGTCAACGCGGGCGCTGCCGTAGAGATTCTCGAGGCGCATCAGAAGAACCTCCACAGGCGTTGTCACACCCTTGCTCAGGGCCTCCTGATCCTCGGGGGAAAGATAAGGGCTGATGATGAGCCGCATTTCGCCGACGGGGTTGCCGAGGAACACTGCTAGGCCTGGCGCAAGCTCTCTGAGGGCCCGGCTGTGGAAAAAACCAATCATGCCCATGTAATGTGTCGCGGCTTTAAACGACGGGATGAGCGCCGAGTTGACGACGTCATCCTCAGGAAGGATATAGAGCGGCTGCAGGTTCGGCAGATCTCTCAGACCCAAGCTCTTCTCTCCATTAGCAGTAGCGAAACGCAGAGTGATCTGACAGTCTTTGGCAAATTCGATCCTACCGAGAACGCGAATCACGAGAGCTGGCAGGCAACTTCGAGAGAGAGGAGACCGATTCCGTCGATGGCCAAAGGTGCCGAACGCATATTAGCATAAATAAGATCGGGCAATGGTAGTTCCTCATCATCAGCCTTCAGTTGCGTTCGCAGGAAATCAGCATGATGCGAGAGGAGAACCCGTCGGCACGGGGAAGTCATTCTCTTCTGCTCGCTGGCCATGTACTAGTTGCTCAACAGCGTCAAGGAGTTGGTGGACATCTTCGCTCGAGCTGTCTCTCCCCAGGCTGAGGCGGAGGTTTCCCCAGGTGAGTTCTCGATCAAGCCCTATGGCTTCGAGAACGTGAGAAGGCCCTAGTGATCCCGCAGAGCAGGCGCTTCCGGTTGATGCAGCGATTCCTCGGAGAGCGAGGCCCATAATTAGAGCCTCTCCGTCCACGCCCTCGAACACAAAATGCGCGTTGTTGGGAAGACGTAGCGTTGGGTGTCCATTCAGCTTGGTACCATGGAGACGCGCCAGGATGCCCTGTATGAGAGTGTCGCGAAGCCTCAGACAGTGCTCAGAAACGCTTTGTCGTTGTTCGGCTGCTAAATGAAGTGCAGTTGCAGTGCCAACTATGCCAGCAGTGTTCTCGGTTCCTGCTCGTCGCCCCTGTTCTTGAGAACCTCCGAATTGGGTGGGTTCATAGGGTGTACCTGTTCGAATATATAGTACGCCGCACCCTTTGGGGCCGTAGAACTTGTGGGCGGAGAGACTGAGGAGATCTACCCCTAGCTCCTGAACGTCAAGATCGAGAAAGCCAGCCGCTTGAACTGCGTCAGTGTGAAAGGGGATCGCATATCCGAGGTAATCCGCTCGTTCTCTCAGGAGCATGGAGACCTCTTTGATTCGTTCAACCGTTCCGATCTCGTTGTTGGCGTACATGATGCTAACCAAAATCGTACGCTCGGTTACCGCTCGGGATACGTCCGATGGATTGATCAGACCGAACCCGTCCACCGGAAGGTACGTTACGTTAAAACCGTCCTTCTCAAGAGAATGGCAGACGTTCAGGACAGCATAGTGCTCTATGCTAGATGTTATGATGTGATTTCCACGTGCCCTCAGTGCTTGAGCCACCCCCCTAATCGCCGAATTGTCGGATTCCGTGCCGCCGCTATTGAAAACTACCTCACTCGAGCGACAGTTCAGCACCTCAGCCACCTGGCTCCGGGCATTCTCGATCGCGCGTCGGCTGTCGGCAGCCAACGGATAAAGGCTGGAGGGGTTGCCGAACGACTTCTGGAAGAAGGGCATCATAGCTTCCAAGACCGTCGAACAGACGGGCGTCGTAGCGGCATGGTCAAGGTAGACTAATCGAGCCTCGTCCATCTGTTTCCATTCATAAGTCGCAAATCATGCAGGGTGATTCCTGGATCAGGGTCGGACCGTGGGCGCAATCGAACACTTCGACTAATGGCCGGCTAGACGGTCTAGCGGAGAGGCGTGCGAGGGTCTTGCTGTAATCCGCCAGCACTTGCTCTCTGCGCAAGGCCAGCTCAATCAGTGATTCTCCTTGAGACCACGTATAACGTTCGCATGACGCAGTTGCGGCTTTTTCATAGGCCTTGGCCTTTTCGAAGAGATCAGGATGGTAGTCCATCAGTCCGATCCACTCGGCTTTGCGTTGAAAGAAACAGAAGTAGCACCCCGATCTTGTTCTCCACTGGTAATACCCTGGCAACCCTAGCCCGTTCGTTTCGAGGATTTGGAAGACATCTGACACAACAATTCCGTCCTTGCGGAAGGGATAGAAGGGGATAATATTGGGTTTGCTGGAGATGTAGCCCTGCCTGTCTTCGTCGGCGCGAAGGCCGACGTAGGAATGAACCAAGTCATCACCACAATACCGCTCGAACGGCTTCAGTTTTAGCATCTTGGTGCACCATCGCATTCGAGCGGATGGAAGGAAGCCTGAATACACCTGCAGCCAATGATCGAAACTGAACTCTGAGTTGAGCCGCAAAATCGGCTTGCCCAAATAGGCCTCCAGCTTGTTGAGAAAATCATACGTCTCCGGCAGTTCCTTGCCGGTATCGCAGAACACATATTCCATTTCAGGCTCGCGATCCTTCATATAGATCGCGAGTGCCGCACTGTCCTTGCCGCCTGACAGTGACAGTATTTTGCGCGGTTCTCTGCCGGTCCTACCGGTCATGACTTGCCCTCTTGCCAAGCGCTTGTCATGAGCTCCAGGAGGATTTGACGCCGTTGGCCTTGGTCAATACCCTCCATGAGTCTCTTGAGCATCCGCTCGGCCTTTAAGAGCGCCTTCTGTCCGTCCGTTGGCAGATCGCCCTCCAATATCACTTCATCGATGAACGTCCCCTTTGACGTAGCAATGATCAACCACTTTGATCGCAGGCCAGGCCTTAGCCCGGCCTGCGATCGGACCATCTGAGCTCTCTGCGTTTGCTGCAACTCATGAACAATGATGGCCAGCCGCTCTTCGAACTCCTTTATGGTCTGATCACTCCAGAATCTGGGCACCTGGCCCGCGACCGCAGCAGCAACTGACTCGGCCCATGTCTGGATGTCCTCCATCGGGGCAACGGCACGTAGAAGAAACGCCTTGCTCGTGACGTCAGTGATGTCGTCTCCAATCGCAGCGTTCAGCCGTACAAGTTCAGCCTGAACAGCTTCTGGGCGCTGATCTGTGCGCAGAAGTGCCGCAAGTCCCTCAACCACCTTGTCGAGAAGCCGACCATAGGCGCCTGATAGCTCACGAACCACCCGGCCAAAACGGCGCTGGTACGTATTCTGCACGGCAGGACGATCGAGGAGGCTAGGAAGTTGCAGGGATTCCGGAAGCTGCTTGAACACCAACTCTGCTGGGTCGTTTGCAGTCGAAATGGTATGACGAAACTTCCTGGCTCTCGCTGAAAGCGCGTTCGTGCGCCTACTGTAGTCCGGCAGCGCTTTGTACCAACTGAATAACCGCTGCAGGAAGTCGTTCACGCCGCCGACCTGACCGCGCACCCCTGGAGCGTCGGGCAGCATTTCAGAGAGGTCGAGAATTGTGGAGGGAAGAGGGGTTCCCGACACACACCTGACCTCAAACTCCGCTGGTGCCCGCAGGAACCTATCGTAGAGCTCAGAAGACCAGCTAGGGATATAAGTCCCGCGCTCATAAAGACAACACTCACTGCGGCGTTCAATTAGCGCGCCCCAAATCAGCAATGGCGCAAGACCTGCCCTAATGCCGTAGGGCGGTTGAGCAAGCTCATCCCACAGCAGAGAAAGCGGACGACGTTCTCTCGCAGCCGAGCCGAAAAATCGCTGAATCTTGTTCCACGCCGGCCGAAGTCGGCAGTTGCGACTCGGCGACATGAGTTGGCACTTGGACCCATCGTGCCTGTGCCAGCCAGTTCCCTCGAATACCGCGCGGAAGATTGTAACTTCGGGTCCGTTCCCTTTGAAGCCGAGGCCTATCCTGTCCTGACTCTCCAAGAGCCCGGAGAGGATTTTCTTGACAGCAACGACGCTCGCGGACGAAAGCTGTCGCCGATTCACGAGTTCGTTTACGATCGTGGGACTTCTTGAGAAAAGTGTGTCACAGATACAGGACACCAGGGATTGCACGTCCCGTTCTGTGAATATGTGAACTTCCCGCCCATGCCAGAACCAGCGGGCGTGCCCAGAAGTTATATCAAATGCCCTTTGCACGTGTTTGCGCAGGAGGCTCGACACGTGTCTTAGATGAAGATCGACCTCATGCTTAGCTATCGCGTCGGCTGTGACGTCGTCGTGCGAAGACAGTTCTTGGAGGGCGCGTATCTGCACGCAAAGCTCACGTATCGCCACCGGTTCTCGAGATACCACAAGGACGCGGTCTAACAGCCGGCATCTTCTCGCCCAACGATCGGCAAACGCGACGTCGTCGCTGCCTGAGCAGACGACGTATTCAATAAGGAGATCTGACTCCCCGTTTATGGCTTTCCAGTCCTGGCTACGAGGCGCGGCAGTTGCTAGTCTCCCGGGCTCGACGAACACGCGACTAGCAACCCTCACGGTTCCAGTCTCGAAAGAGTGTCTGCGCGCAATGAGCGGCGGCGGCTCAAGGTGCTCGTTGAGGAAGGCTCCTGTGTCTAGCTCCGAGGCACGCCAGCGATCGGCGACCTCGGCAACGGCTTCTCCGACATCGAAATCGGAACCAGGCATCAGATGAAACTCGCCAGCATATCGCCGCGCCACCAGCACCCGTTGTAAAGTGAGGTGCTTCAAGGCCGCCCTGAATTGCTGCCAATCGTCCTCGTCACGGATATTGAGCGCGGCGGCAATGACGCCCTCCGTTGGTCGCAGCTCGGTGCTCTCAAGGAGTTCCAGAATGCCAACAACCTTCACGATTCTCGTGTGCAACGGCTCCCTGTCGGCGAGCTGCTCGAGTGCAAAGCTGAGCCGCGCTAGGCGTTGGCGGAATCGCAGCGGAACGAGGGAAGTTGCGTGGTTGAAGAGAAAATAATCGCACAGCCAATCTAGTCCGAGGAGCAAAGAACCCTCGTTGCCGTGCGCTCGGCGAAGAAACCCACCAAAGCTATTTGGCTCATCGGAGAGGAGAAAACTGAAGATCGTCCGCTCGTTCTGGCCTAGCCGCGATGACAGTCGCGGCAGCGAATAGACGGTCAGGGGATGTAGGGGGAAGAGCAGTGGGAGTCTAGACTTCCACTGCCGAGGGGACCTTCCAAAAGGCGCGAAGTCCTTCACGAGCTCCCATGCCTCGCCCATCACTCTCTCCGCGAGTGGCGCTACCCTGCTGTCCACATTGATGCAGCGCGCAAGCAAGTCGTAAAGGTTGTCGGGATCCTCTGATAAGACTAACTGACGGAAGCGGCCCTGAATTTTGCCCCACTCCGTGCGCTCACGCGACGTGATCCCCACCGCGTAGTCTTCGAAGTTCTGATGCAGCACCACAAAGAGATGTAGCTCCCCCTGTCGGACCCGAGAGCTAAGCTCCGCGAGGTCTTGGGAGAGTGCCAGGTTCTGGCGTACGGATGCGTTGTGAAGCTGATCGAGGAATCGGCCGAATTCATCGGCGATTATGACCACGCCGGCGTAGCCCGCCCGACGTGAGCTCTTTACGGCCTGCGCTATCAGGTGAATGAGCTTCTGGGGTTCAATGTGACCGGAATTGATCTGGCCCAAGAGGGCAAGGCGATCAGCGCTCTCAAGAAGCGAGGAGCCAAGGGAGGAGTCGACCTCGATAAGTCTTTCTGCAAGGGATTGCGCAAACGTCTGGGGCCCACCTTGCAGGAGGATTGGAACACAAGTCTTCGAGCAAGCTATCCTGCGGAGCCCCTCACCGAGCGCGCCGTCAGCCTTCTCGAGGCTCTCAAGTGCCTGTGTAATCCACTGCGACTTGCGTTCTCCGCCGAGCAGAGCAGCGATGAGAAGTGCAAAGGTCGATTTTCCTGCACCGTAGGGGCCGACCACCGCCCACGCCCTATCACGAGATTCGTGCATCGCTGTCATGACCTCGCGCAGCGCCCTCGCGGTATTTGGTGTGACCTTGAACCGCGGCAGTTCCTCCAACCTACCGATATCGTCAAGATTGGCCGCTCTGACGAACCCTGCCTCCAGATGAACAGACTGGCCAAGCTCGGTCAGTGTCGCAAAATCAGGTGATTGCATTACGACCTCTCTCGTAGTACTCAACGAGAGCTTCGAAGGGATCCGCCGATCCAAGGTGGACGTTGCGAAGGCCGGCCGTCTGCGAGAGCCGAACCCATACTCCTTGCGTCTTCTGCTCTATTCTCTCACTGAGTTCTACAAGTGTCCGTGCGTCAAGCAGAAAGAGCCGGCCTGGGCTATAGGGTGCCCACCGCAGCTCATCGAGCGAGATGACTTCGGCGTCTGGTTTGGCCCGGTCCCGATAGTGGAACATCGCATAGGCCACAATTTCGAGGGGGAGATTGGGCTTTGAGCCGACGGCGAATCCGTAGGGCTTGGGTGCCCCAAGCGTCGTGACCAGCCCCAGCGCAGCGAGGGGACAGTCAAGACTGTCTTGGACGAGGCGGTTCTGAGATGATGGTTCCTCTTTATAAGTGTGCAAGAAGACGCGGGCGTCTTTCCTGACGGAGCCCTCACTTACCAGTTCAGTCCCGATTGTGGAAGCATATCTTATGAATCCCCGAATGATATCATCTTCGGTGAAGTAAATGTCGTCGTACTCGTTGAATGCCCAATACCAGAAGGTCGCTAACTCCTTCCGGGATGCGAGCTCGAAATGCAGAAGCCAGAGAGTTGCGATGTCTTCGAGAAAAGGGTCGCGGTCTATAATGAACTCGGCAAGCTTCGTCCATCGAAGCGGCATCCTCCCTGCCTGTCTCTTGCCGGCGCCAGTGGCCAGCCCTGTCGCCTGCACCCAATATCGGATGGCGGATGCCATGTTTTTCCCCACACCCATGCTATGATGGCAGCCCGGCTCGGATAGGCCAACTGGATTATGGCGGATCACTTCTAAGCCCTTGAGCAACCATCCGTCCCTCAGGGCAAACGTCTCATGTCGAGCGACTGCCAGGTGGTTTTCGGTTGTCACCATAGATACAGAGATGCGGGAAGTAAAGACCCAAATGCTGTGGAAATCATAGGTGCGGATTTGCGCCAGGTCAAGAAGAGCCGCCTTCTGAGCACTTGCAACTTAAGCAGCGTGTCTACCGGCGCTGAAAGTAACAGAACAGAAGTTCTCTGTCAAGCAGTGGCAACCCTATGACACCTTTGGCTTGTTCGGCCAATCTCCAATTGGAGCGTGACGGACGAGAGGCGTTCGGGACAATCCGCTGTGGCTCTCTCCAACTTACCGCGATTCGGTTGGAACCGTCACGTTGACTCGCGCATGGCGCTGTCGCCGCTGTTCGTCTCGCTCTCGATACCAAACCGCCACAACGTGCCGGGAGCTGGAGCGGGCTTGGCAAGGCGGAGCATTCCGAGTATTCTCTACTCCAGCGGCTTCCCCCACACGAGAGGATCTCTGTGTCTATCCTTCGTCTCGTCCCATTCGGGCCGTTGGCAACCAATGCCCTCCAAGAGGCCATTGCGACCGCAAAAGGCAGTGATCCGCTGCAACCTGTGACGGTCGCCGTGCCCTCCAACTACGCCGGCCTGTCGCTACGACGCCTCCTGGGCTCCAAAGGCAGGGGTCTTGTCAACGTCCGCTTCATCGTCCTGCCGCGCGTGGCGGAACTCCTGGGCTCTCCGGCCCTGGCAGCCGCCGGCAAACGTCCGCTCACGAACGCAGCAAAAGCCGAAGCCGTGCGAGCCGCACTCGCAGAGGCGCCCGGCATCTTCAAGCAGGTACGGGAGAATGTGGCAACAGAGAGAGGCATCGAAGCCACTTTCCGAGAACTGCGACGGGCCCCAGAAGAGGCCCTGATAACTCTCGCATCGCAGAGCAGTCGGGCTGCTGACGTCGTCCGCCTTTACCGCGACTTCCGGCAGCGCACGTCAGCCTACTATGACGAAGAGGACCTGGCGCTGGCCGCAGCAATAGCCGTCAGCGGGGGCCGCCTCACGCTACGCGACATCGGACACGTCATCGTCTATCTGCCGCAACGCCTGTCGCCGGCAGAAAGGATCATGCTGGAGGCGCTCGCGAAGTCCGACCGACTCACCGTAATCGGTGGTCTTACGGGCGACGCCCAAGCAGACGCGCCGGCACGGCGCCTGGTTGCGCAGCTTGAGGATGCCTGCGGTCCGCTTGTGGAATCGGCCGAGCATGCCGAGGTAGCGAAGGCCCAGATCGTCACAGTGACGGATGCTGAAGAAGAGGTCCGTGCCGTCCTCCGCTCGGTCATGGAGCAGGTGGTTTGCGGAGTCCCTCTGCATCGCATTGGCATTCTCTACCGCGCCGAGCAACCTTATGCCCTGCTGGCCGAGGAGCAGTTCAATGCAGCGGGTGTGCCGCACAATGGTCCCGGAACGCGCACTCTCTCGCAGACGTTGACGGGGAGGACCCTGCTCGGCCTGCTCCGCCTTCGAAGCACAGATTTCCGTCGAGATGCGCTGATGGATTGGCTGAGCGCGGCGCCGGTGCTCGAGGAAGAGGGAGGAAATCCCGCGCCGGCACAGCGATGGGACCTCCTCTCGCGAACCGCAGGAGTAGTCCGAGGACCGCTTCAGTGGCGGGATCGACTCGCCGGGCACAGCCGCGCCCTCAAGGCGGAGCGCGAAAGTCTGGAGAAGATGGAGGAGACGAGTGGGGCGCAGTTGAGGCACTTCGATTCCGAGATCGACCACACTGAACGGCTGGCGCGCTTCGTCGAGGAATTGGCTGAGCGGCTGGCACCGGCGGCCCCTCGGCCCTGGTCGGGACACGTGGCATGGGCTCGCGGCGTCCTCGACCGCTATCTGGGCGGAGAGGGCCACAGGCGCAACTGGCCGGAGAAGGAGATCGAGGCATATCGCAAGGTAACGGCGGCACTGGAATCGCTCTCGGCGCTCGGCGACCTGCGACCAGAGGTCGACGAGGCGACTTTCCGGCGCGCATTGGAGAGGGACCTGGAGGCGTCTGCCGGCAGGAACAACCGCTTCGGCGAGGGCGTGTTCGTCGGGAGGATAGCAGACGCGGTCGGCATGGACTTCGACCTGGCCTTCCTATTGGGCATGAGCGAAGGGCTGATGCTGCCGCGGGGCAAGGACGATCCGCTGATGCCGGACCGCGAACGCGCGCCCGCTGGCGAGGAAGTGCCGCTGCGGGCGACCCGCACAGAGGAGGAGCGGCGCAACTACCTCGCTGCGCTAGCATCGGCACGCTCACTCGTCTTCGTGTTCCCGCGCGCCGACCTGCGTGGCCAACGAGGGAAGCTACCCTCACGCTGGCTGCTGGAGCAGGCGTCGGCGCTGGAAGGTCGCGCGCTCTACAGTAGCGATATGGATTCGCCGCCAAGACGCGACTGGCTGAAGGTCGTGCCCTCGTTTCAGGCCGCGCTAGCAGGCGACAACGAGCCGGCGTCGGAGCAGGAGTACGATCTGCGCAGCCTCCTGCTCTGGGGACGGAGTGGTGGCAAGGTCGAGCAGCATTATCTATTGAAGGAGCAGACTGCGCTCGGGATTGGGATTGAAGCGGGCCTCGGACGGCAAAGCAGGCAGTTTACGCGCTGGGATGGCTTTGTCGCGGCGGCGGCGGCGCCATCGCTCTCGCAGGGACGAGCCGTGTCGCCGACGGCGCTACAGACATGGTCGTCTTGCCCCTTCCATTACTTCCTGCAAAACGTCCTCCGCATCTCTGAGACCGAGAAACCCGAGGACACGCTGACTATCAGCGCGCTCGATCGCGGCACTCTCCTGCACGAGGCGCTGGAGAGATTCATGAGAGAGGTCGAGCCGCGCACAACGCCCGACCAACCCTGGGACGACTCGGAGAGCCAGATGATGCGCGACATCGGCGAGCAACTATGCGCGGAGGCGGAAGCCGCAGGCCTTACGGGGAAGCCGCTGCTGTGGCACCTGGAACGCGAGAAGATCATGCGGGATCTCGACGGCTTCCTCGACGCCGACGAAGAGATGCGGCAGCAGGAAGGCGTGCTTCCGTTGGATGTCGAGCTGGCGTTTGGCGTGCGCGGCGCGACAAACACCGCAGCGACCATTGAGCTGGAAAGCGGACGAACGGTCATGCTGCGGGGGAAAATCGACCGCCTAGACAAGACGCCGGACGGCTCACGTCTAGTGGTCCTCGATTACAAGACTGGCGCAGCGGGCTTCTATCGCAAGATGTCCGACGACCCGCTGAGGCGGGGCACTCTTCTTCAGTTGCCTATTTACGCACTCGCTGCGTCACAGGTGCACGGTGTCGAGGACGTCGACGCGTACTACTGGTTCATCGCGGAGGAGGAGGGCTACAAACGGGAGGGCTGTGCGGTTGGTCCCGGATTGCTCGACGAGTTCAGGCGCGTGCTGGCCATTATCATCGATGGCATCGATTCCGGCATCTTCCCCGCGCGACCCGGGAAGTCCGTTTTGAACAGCTATGAGAACTGCAAGCTCTGCAACTACGAACTCGCCTGCCTGCGTGCGCGCAGCCGGCTCTGGGAGCGAAAACGTGAGGCGCCAGAGCTGACGCCCTATCGGGAAATGGCGGAGCCCGATGAGTAGCGAATCACTACCTCTACCAGCTGACCAGGAGGCGCGTGACCGGATCAGGAACAACCTGGACTCGACGCTGTTCGTAGAGGCAGGCGCGGGCACAGGCAAGACGACCGAGCTGGTGAATCGCATTCTTCGCCTCGTTGCGACAGGCCGGGCGGAGATGCGCAAGATAGCGGCTATCACCTTCACGGAGGCCGCCGCGGCCGAGCTGCGCGATCGGGTGCGCGAGGAATTGGAGAAGGCCGCTCGCGACGAGAACGAGCTGCCGGCGGCGGAACGTGAGCGCTGTCAGATTGCGCTTGCCGACGTGGATGCTGCCGCCATCGAAACGCTTCACGGCTTCTCACAGCGAATACTCGCCGCTCACCCGCTGGAGGCGGGACTGCCGCCGTTCTTCGAGATCCAGGACGAGGTGCGTTCATCAATCGCTTTCGAGGAACGCTGGAGCGCGTTCGTCGACGCGTTGCTGGACGACCCTGCCTACGAGGATGTGTTGCTACGTTCGAGCGTCCTCGGGCTACGTCTCGATCACCTGCGGGAGATCGCGCGCGATTTCCATAGGAATTGGGATCGGCTGGAGGACATCGAGATCGAAACGGTGGCGCAGCCGGAAACCGACGCAGAATCGCTGCTGCAGACGCTCGACGATGCCTGCGGTCGAACCGGCTGCTGCGTTGACTGCGATGACCTGTTGTACCAGTACCTCGAGGGCGTGCAACGCTACTGCCAGCGCCTTCGGGCGGCCAAGACCGACTTGGACCGGCTGCGGATACTGGCGGCGAGGCGGAAGTTCACCACTCGCGGCGGCAAGCAGGATAATTGGTCAGGCGTGAAACCAGCAGACATCCGAGCATCTCTTCAGGAAGCGTCGGAGGCGCGCGACGCGCTGCTTCGGGAGGAACGCTCCGCCGTGCTTCACCAACTCCTCGTGCCGTTACGGTTATTCGTCCTTGAGTATGCCGACGAGAGGCGGCACGAGGGACGTGTCGAATTCCACGATCTGTTGGTTCGAGCACGCGATCTTCTGCGCAATAACGCCTCCGTGCGGCGGGCTGTCAGCGATCTCTTCTCACATCTCCTGATAGACGAGTTTCAAGACACCGACCCGTTGCAGATCGATGTCGCTATGCTGCTGGCTTGCGCCGTCACCGACAGCGCACCGCCCTGGCAGGAAATGGAAGCGGCGGCAGGCAAGTTGTTCTTCGTCGGCGACCCAAAGCAGTCCATCTACCGCTTTCGTCGCGCCGACATCGCGCTTTATCAAGCGGTACAGCAGCGTTTCCAGGAACAGACCGTGCGGCTAACGCAGAACTTCCGGTCATTGCGCCCGGTAATAGACTGGGTGAATGCTGTGTTCGAAGAGTTGATCGGCGAGGAGACTCAACCGGGGCAGGCCACATATATGGCGCTGGAGGCGAGCTGGGAATCGCCGCCGGAAGCCGGAGTGACGGTCCATTTGCTGGGCGAACCGTCAGGCGACGGCACGGAAGCAATACGTCGCCGTGAGGCGCAGGAGATCGCTCAGACCGTCCAAACAGCGAAAGCGGAAGGCTGGTTAGTAACGGACGAGGATGACGACGGCAATCGCTGCCAACGACCCTGCCGCTACGCTGACATCGCCCTCCTGATGCCGACACGCACGGCCTCGGCACAGTTGGAGCGAGCATTGGAGGAGGCGAACATCCCCTACCGCGTAGAGAGCCGTTCGTTGGTATACGAGACGCAGGAGGTGCGCGACCTGCTCACCGTGCTGCGTTCGATAGACGATCCAACGGACGAGGTAGCCCTCGTTGGCTCGCTGCGCGCGCCCGCTTTCGGTTGCGGCGATGACGATTTGCTGCGCTTTGCTCAAGCCCGCGGCCGTTGGGACTACCGCTCGACTCCGCCTTCATCTCTTCCAGGCGATGATCCTGTCGTGGCAGCGATGAAGGCTCTGCATGAGCTGCACAAGGCGCGCTGGTGGAAGCCAGTCAATGAAACGGTCGAGACAGTCATTCGCGAGCGCCGTTTCTTCGAGCTGGCGTTCGCCCATCGACGGCCACGAGAACACTGGCAGCGGCTGCGCTTTGTGCTCGACCAAGCCAGGGCATTTGTGGAGTCGGGCGGGACATCGCTGCGGCAGTTCATCGACTGGGCGGACCTGCAGGCGCAAGAACGGACGCGGGTAGTAGAGACCATCGTGCCAGAGGCGGACGACGACGCGGTGCGCATCCTTACCGTCCACGCTTCCAAGGGGCTGGAGTTCCGGATCGTCTTTCTGGTCGGGCTGAACGTGACTGACTCCGGACCGCCTTTAAGTACGCGCGTGCTCTGGCAGGCGGACGGCAGGCCGGAAGTCCGCATTGGCCAGGAACACGCGCGCTTTGAAACCGCTGGCTTCGATGACCTCCACGCGCTGGAGGAAGTGATGGAGGGGCAAGAGAAGACGCGCCTCCTCTATGTCGCTGCCACCCGAGCCCGCGACCATCTCGTTGTTAGCCTGCATCACAAGCAAGGCGGGAAGTGTCACGCGGCGCGCCTTCATGATCTCTGCCAGCAAAGGCCCAACCTCTGGCGGAAGATCGAACTGGGTTCGGAGCCGGCTGCGGCCGAACAAGAGAAGGCGGACACGACCTTCGAGGATGGGCCACAACAACGTCGAGCGTGGATCGAGGCCAGACAGGATCGTCTCGATAAATTGAGCCGGGCCTCGGTCATCGCGGCAACCGCCATCGCCCAGGAATTCGCGAGAGGGGAAACGGATCCGGGTCTGCAAAAAGACCCTCCTGTCGAGGAGATACCGCCTTGGCGACGCGGCCGCGCAGGAACGGCATTGGGAAGGGCCGTTCACGGCGTGCTTCAGAGTATCGATCTCGCCAGTGGGGAAGGGCTGGAGAGCGCAGCCCGGGCCCAGGCTACAGCCGAAGGGATCGGAGATCGCGCGGATGAAGTGGCGCGGCTGGTGCGATCCGCGCTCGAAACGGCATCGGTGCAAGCGGCAGTGGTCAGTCAACGCTACTGGCGGGAGGTATACGCCGCGGTCCCGTTAGAAGGTGCCATGCTCGAGGGCTTCGTCGACCTGTTGTACGAAACAGATGAGGGGCTCGTGATCGTCGATTACAAGACTGACGCAGTAGCTGGCGATGGCGACCTGTTAGAAGCGATGTCGCGATACCGACTCCAAGGAGCGGCCTACGCGCTAATGCTGGAAGAGGCGCTAAGCAGGGAGGTGGCGGACTGCCGTTTCGTCTTCGTGCGGGCGCCACACTCACGCGAGCAATCACTGGACGATCTGCGGGGCACAATCGAATTAGTGCGTGCCAAAATCCTAGGCTGGCCGCAAGTCCCGCGGAGTTGATGAGGAGAATCGAATCGGAATCGGTGAGCGGAAGAGAGGGCGGGTTTAGTATCGCTGAAAGGAGGCCCCCTTGGCCTACAAGGAGCAGGTGCGCGAACAGCTCAGAGATGTCGGTGAGTCCTCATCCGAAACGACAGCCTTGTGGGACGACATCGCGGAATCGTTCGAGGCAGACGGCGCTGAAGGGGTTAGATCGAGCCTGGAAGAGCGCATGAGCAAACTGCGTGAAGAATTCGACACCGCGCTCGAATCCTTGAACGATACGCTTTAGGGAGGATCAGATGTTCACTCTCGAAAAGCTCGAGGTTGCCGGCTTCCGCGGATTCGTCGACGAACAGGAATTCCAGTTTGGCGCGCCACTGATGATTCTCTATGGTGAGAATCATCGAGGCAAGAGCAGTACTTTGAATGCCATAGAATGGTGTCTCTTCGGCTCGGAATGCCTTGGAAAGAAGACCGGGATTCGAGAACGTATTGACTGGGAAGTGGCAAACCGAAACGCTGGCCGAGGGGACGTTCGGGTCAGGGCAACATTCTCAGGATCAGACGGGCTGTACGTCGTGGAGCGAATAGCAGGACGCGGTGGCAGGCGTTCTTCCGATAGTGTTAGTGTTAGCCTCCCCAAGGGAGAGGTTTTGGAAGGTGCGGAGGCGGAGAGCCTTCTCAACACCCTTTTTCATTCGTCCTTCAGGGATTTCATGACGACCGTCTACCAACACCAGGAAGCCATCCGCGCGATTCTTACCGACGAGCCAAAAGATCGAAATGATGCGCTAGACCGATTGTTAGGCCTTTCAGACTACCGAGAGATTTTGAAGGGCATAAGGGATGCGCGGGTAGATAGCGAAGTCAGAGGTATGGAGTCGGACTTCCAAGCGTTCGAAGGTCGGGTAGAACAGAGCATGAAGACCCTGGAGAATCTGATTAAGGAGGAACGAGAGCGGGCGCTCGCTAAGGGTCTGAATGAGCGCCAGTTGAACGAAACAGGTGCGTTGCGCTACGCGAACGAAACAAGCGAAATGGTCGAAGCTCTCGCTCGGGAACTTGGGGCGGGGAACTTCTCGGTTACAAAACCGGAGGGCTTTGACGAAATCGACAGCTTCATGCAACAGGTTCGTTCTCAGGTTAGTGAGTTGTGGGCGCAATCTCCGGACGTAGCCAAGCACCAGGAGCTGGCCCAGAAGCAACAGAGGTTCGCGGCTCTCAGCGGGGAACTTACGGAGGCGCTCGAAGAGGAACAGAGGGTCCGAACCGACAAGGAGGAACTTGTCCGCAAATTCGATACCGCGCAATCGATGGCGAAAGAAGAAGAGGGTCTGAAGGACAGGCTTCGCGAGATTGACGAGCAGATGAACCGAGCAAGCGCCAAAGCCACCTTGACGCGCGAGGCAATCAAGTACTTGACCGAGGCCACCTCTGAGGCCGATAAGGGAATCTGTCCGCTCTGTGGATCGAGAACTCCTGAACTCCTATCCGAACTGGAACGTGAGTGGAGTGAACGACTGGAGAAGGAGATAGGTCACCTGGAGGAGGAAAGGAAGCATTGTACCTCGCACATTGTCGATCTAGAGGCCAGATTGGAGGACCTGAAGCGTCTGGAATCACGGCTGAACGACAAGACACGCGTGACCCAGTCGGTGATTGAAGCAATCGGAGAGGAATTGCGGCGAAAGGTATCGCCGCAGGATGACCCCCTGGCGCTGCTCAACGCCGAGGCCACAAAGACAACGGAGGAGACGAAGGCGGCCGAAGGGGCGATCCGGACGAAACGTGAGAAGATAGACATCATTGAGGGGCATGTGGCTGAACTGGGCACGATCCGCGAAATCGTGAGCCACGAACGCAAGCGCGAGCTAGTCCAGCGCATCCGTGGTACGAAGGAGTTTGTCCGTCTCCAGGACCTGAGGGATCAAGCCGCATCGTTGGCTGAGGCTTCGCGGACGGTTAGGTCCTGTGTAGCTACCGCCTCCCGAAACGAAGCGCAGTCTAAGATTGACGCGGCACAGGCGGCATTGAACGACCATTTTTGCAAGATCGCCGATCATCCAGCTGTGCGTGGTTTGGAGCTGGAAGTTGACGAAGACAGCAGGACAGGTCTCAACTCCTACACCCTCAAGAGCGGCGACGGTTCGGATCCTATGCCGATTCTCAGTCAGGGTGACCTAAACTGCCTAGCGCTGTCCCTATTCCTCGGACTCGCCCAGGCGACGAGCGACAGACAGGCTTTCGGCTTCCTGATGCTAGATGATCCCACGCAGAGCATGGGGTCGCTGATGAAGCGGCAGTTTGTGGGTGTCCTCAACGACGTCGTCTCGTGGCGAAACCTCGTCATCGCTACGCCAGACGAAGAACTGAAGGAGATGCTCGTGCAAGACATCACGCGAAACAAGGCATTGTACGAGTACGCCGGCTGGTCCGAGAACAAAGGCCCGAGCATCGAAAGGGGATCCTGACCTTGGACTCGCTCACATTCGACCGTTTGCGGCGACTCCACACGCACTTCGGCCCGCGCGTCTTCGGAAAGGTCGCACAGAAGCTCCTTGCGCTGGCCTTTGCCGAGTGTGGCTTCTGCCATGTAGTGGAGCGGGAAGTCCAAGGAGTCGATATCGACATAGCGGGGCTCGATGAACAGACTTTCGCCCTTGAGGTGAAGACGACGACTAATGATTCCATCTTTCTATCTCAAGAGAACATTCAAGCACTCGAGGACCGAGCGAAGGACGGGTATGTCCCGCTCGTAGCCGCGCTACGCATTCGCCCGCTCGAAGAATGGGTGTTGGCGGCGATCCCGCTTACCCGGCTTCAACCCGGATCGATCCCCCTCACCCGGCTCCGCGCCTATCGCTTGAAGGAGTTGGAGCAGCGTGTGAACGCAGAGTTTCAGGCGATGATTGGCGAGTACTACCACGGTCTTCTCGACGAAGGGGAGGCGTATTTGAACGAAGTGATGCAGAGAAAACGTTCCATAGGACCACAAGCGGCGACTGTAGACTTGGACTAGCGACGAAGTGGACACTGCACCTGTGCGGCCCAAGAACCTCATCCGAATCTGACTGGATGAACAGAGACGGCGTTCGTGCGAGCCTCACTTGGCTGGTCTACGAAGCCCATCGGCACGGATCGCAGCCACACGGATCGAATTCTTGGGCCCTACGCCGCCCAGGGCCCTCAATTGGCCAATGAATTAAGTTGAATTAACAGGCAATAGGGTATAATAGCGTCGATTGGCAATTTGGCGACCATCTGCTTCGATCTGCAAACGGCACGTCGCCAGATTCAAGAAGGGGCCTGAGAAGCGGATAATCGACCCTATCCTTCCCAAGCAGATGCCCATGCGCCGTCGGCGCACCAACCGCCGATGAAAGTGGCTATGCCCGGAACTGATGCGGCCGTGGTGTTGCGGTGGCACGCCTCCCTCCCAAGGAGGAAGCGGGAGTTCGA
>Ga0315282_10002658_pt1 | contig 32630 bp, 48 predicted proteins | sample YL17G07_20_MG_FD_203693 | JGI IMG/M metagenome (GOLD analysis project Ga0315282, IMG submission 203693) | Sediment microbial communities from Yellowstone Lake, YNP, Wyoming, USA - YL17G07_20 | ecosystem: Environmental > Aquatic > Freshwater > Lake > Sediment | place: USA: Wyoming | collected...
GATTGTCCACATCTACTCCAGCTTCAACAATACCATAGTCCATGCCACCGACTTATCTGGAGCCCAGACTCTGGCGTTCTCGAGCGGAGGCAGGCACGTGAAGGCTGACAGGCTCAAGCCGAGTCAGCACGCCGCAATGAGCGCGGCATTCGCTGTGGCCGGACAGCTCAAGGAGAAGAAGATCACGCACCTGCACATTGCTGTCAGGGGCGTAGGCGGGCATATGTCAAAGACGCCAGGACAGGGCGCGCAGTCGGCCATAAGGGCCCTGGCCAGGTCAGGGTTCGCGATAGGCCGAATAGAAGATGTCACGCCCATACCGACGGATGGGACCAGAAGGCCGGGCGGCAGGAGAGGCCGCAGAATGTAGATCTCGCTCACTCGGCTTTCGCTACGTGCTTTTCTTCGTCCCGGGTGACTATCCTTCCAGGGGTTCTCACGACTACCCCGTTGACGGTGACGTTGCCGTGAGTTACCATCTGCCTGCTTTCGTACAGGGACTTTGTTAGCCCTTTTGCTTGGACTATCGACTGAAGCCTCCTCGAAAGGATCGAGCTCAGGTCCAAGGACAGGACTGACTCAAGCGTTGACTTCTCCTCTACCAGGCCGAGGCGATGCAACCTCGATATCTGCTCCTTCTCCCTTGAGGCTCTCTCACCGGGCGGGAATGCCAAGTAGGATCTGGCCGCCCTCCTTATCTTGCGGAGGAAGGACTCAGCCGCATAGAGCTCCCTCTTGGATCGTAGTCCGTACTGGCCCATTAGGGGGAGTTCCTCAGCCAGCCTGTCCGCGGCCCAAGGTCTCCTCGGTCTGACGACTACGCTCCTTATTCTCCTAGGGTCTCCCATCTGCGGTCACCTACTTCTTCTCGGCAGCAGCTGCTGCTTCCCTAAGGGCCTTCTTCGAGACACCTACAGTCTTTCCTGTTCTCCCCGTGGTCTTCGTGTGTTGGCCCCTGACCTTCAGGCCCAGCGAGTGCCTTATCCCCTTCCAAGAGTTCGTCCTCCTCATCCGCTCCAAGTCCGACCTGACCGCTATGTCGATCTCGGACCCCACGATCTGGCTCGTGGTGCCCGTCGACGGGTCGTTTCTCCTGTTGGTCAACCAAGCGGGGATGTTGAAGCCAGCGGGGTCTCGCAGGATCTTCTCGAGCTTTTCCACATCCTCATCAGTCAGCTCTCCGGTCTTCATATCGGGCGGAAGACCGGCGACCTTGGCTAGGGCGTTCGCGAAGCTGAAACTCACTCCCCTTATCTTGCACAGGCCGAACGTCAGTTTCTGTTCTCCGTCGCAGTCAGTTCCGGCTATTCTGATGATCGCCCTCAGTTCTTTCTCCTCTGACATTAGACCGTGCAACCATTTGGGCCCTCTATTAATAGTTATTTCCTGTTTCATGCCGCGTGGCCGATTCCCTTCTGTATCAGTAGCGCACACTCACGCGCACTGCTCGTTGGAGATGAGGCGCCCGGGGTGAGACTTTCAGAGCATCTCTCTTGAACTCACGCGGGCCCGAAGGCCCACAAGCTTTCTGAGCCGGCTCCAGGCGTAGGCGACTATTGCCCCGTAGCCGTGCTTGGGTACCCGGGCGCTGAACCCTGATTCTGCCTCTCGTGATAATAAGACTTCTTCCGCGTGTTCATCTCGGTTCTGTTAACTCTCCGAGGCGTGGTGGTTAAGAGTGAACTACTCATATTTCGTCGTGCGAGCAGTAAAGGGATGAAGCAGTCAAAAGATGCTGACTCGATGGCAGCGGAGTTGACTCAGAAGCGATGAGCCTAAGAGTTGACAGAACCTTCATCTCCACATCTTGGGGTATAGGTTCCTGTCCATCACTACTCGTTCAACCGCAACCGCCATCCCTGCCTTGTCTGTGGCAAGTGCTGAGTCGTCCTTGCTCGCCCTGCCCATTGCCACGAGTTCTCCCTTTAGGGTCTTGACCGCCACGATCTCATGTAGAGCAATCGGCGCCTCAAACGATGATACTCCCCCTACCGCTAGACTTGCCCCATGACAGACCGATGCGACCGCGCTGTCCTTGATGTAGATCGAGGGGAACGTTGAAACCGCGGTCTCCACTGGGAGGAAGACCTTCCTCAAAAGGGAATCGTCCCCGTTCCTTCGGTACAGCTCCAAGGAGGCCGCGACATCCCACATCGAGTGAGCGTCTTGTTCGACGAACGGCCCGTCCAAGGTTCTTCTCAGCTCTGCCATGTGCGCCCCGATCCCCAAGAGAAGGCCTAGGTCATTGATGAGCTTCCTCGCGTAGGTCCCTGATTCGGTCCCAACCTTGAACAAGATCCTCCTGTCCTTCATCTCCAGCAGGTCGAAGTAGTAGATCTCTCTTGTTCTCAGTAGCCTGCTGACAGCGGATCTGACCGGCGGCCTCTGGTAGATCTCTCCGATGAGTTCTTTCATCACCCTCCTCACGCGGGCTTCCCCCACCTTTGCGTGGAGTTCTCCTACTCCGACGTATTCCTTGGTGAAGGTGTGCGTGTAAGACGTGATGTTTGTGGCACTGCCAGTGAGCACGACGAGCACGCCGGTTACTTGGGGATTTCCCCGATCAGATCTCTAGGGTCCCCGTGTGACCGGCCCTGTCGACTTTGACTAGCCTCTTGAAGGTAGCGACCGCATCATGGCTGGTTGGGCCTTTCTGCTTGTCAAGCACCACGGTCGCCAAGTTCATCAGAAGGTCGACTGGCCTGGAGCGCGGGTTGTGTCCGTACTCCCAAGACGGCTCGGATTCCTCACGGACTATCAGCTTTCTTGTCCTCTGGGACTTCCTCATCTCTCTCAATTCTCTTTCCACCCATGAATGGGATCAGCCTGGACCTCTTGAGCGCGGTCAGGACCATCTTGTCAGGGGCACCCTTTCGTATCTTGATTGCCTTCTCCAGAGGGGTCAGGTGCCCAATGTTCACTTTCCTCCTCTTGACACCGGTCACTTCCTTTGGGCCCGTGATCTCCACGTAGTTCTTGTCCACCAGGTTCACCACCACACACTTACTGCCAGTCTCCCTACCCTTTGTCTTGAGGCATATCCTGCCTATTGACAGCACTGCCAATTCGGCCAAACCCTCCGCATGTAGGTGGTCACCGCGCCGCACAGGATTTTAACGTTATCCTCAATGGAGAAGAGCGACGTGTCCAACATGAGGTGGTAGATCGACGTGTCTGTGATATCGATGCCGTAGTACCTCTTGAACCTCTCAAGCTCGGTTCTCTCCCTGAGTTCGGTCTCCATCAGGGCCTGCTGTTCCTCTATTTCGTCCCTGTCTGCGATCCTCCCGGTTCTCACCTTCAGTGGTGCGAACAGGTATATCCTGAAGGCCTCGACTCCTCCGGACAACGAAAGGTACGGGGCGAGCATGCTATCGAACACTACGTTGCCCTCAACCAAGAGTCTCTTGCTGCGATCGTCTATCTCCTCGTCAATGGAACGGTCTTTCGCTGACAGTCTGGTGAGTTCGATGATATCCATTCCCCTCTCCGACGCCACATCTCTGAACAGGAGACCTGTGGAAACGTACCGCAATCCGAGGTTGTCTGCCAGAGCCTTGGAGTGGGTAGACTTCCCCACGCCGTGCAGGCCTCCCACGGTTATTACAGGACCTTTGGACCTTGTCGTATTCATGACGGTTTATCCTCAGGCTAGACCGAACACCTTCCTCGACACGATTGAGAAGTAGAAAGTAGTCACCATGAACCAGAGTACTGGATCCAAACTCGCCAGTCCATCCTGGGGGTTCCACAGATAGGTTGACAAGTAGGCAACCGGACTGCCTTGGGGAATCAGCCACATCACCAGATAGAACGCAACGAGCGTGATGGCCAGCGAGGCCAAGGTCTGTTTGAGCGTGGCCGAGGAGACCTCGTTGGAAAGCGTGTCTATGTACTTCCTCCGCTTCTCAAGGCTCTTCATGACTTTCGTGTCCGAAGCCTTCTTGGCCGCTTCCAACTGTTCGCGGTAGTCTTTCACTTCCTCCTGAAGCCTCCTTAGCTTCTCCGGGCTGCTTATCTTGACTGAGAGGAAAGTGTTGACGGTGGCGTTGAAGATCCCTGCACCGGTCACCAACAGGAGAGAGCTGAAGAAATCCATCCGGTCACGCGCCCTCCAGCAAGAACTCATAAAGCTTCCCAGCAGCTTGAGCCGCTTGGTTTCTCCTGTTCAACACCCTAATCACGTCCGCGTTGCAGAGAGAGGCCAACAAGAAGGTCGCCTGCCTGGTGATGTCTTGCTCAAGCCTTACCTCGGAGCGATCTATGACGTCCCTCGTTCTCTCCTTGTCCTTGCTCCTCCTGTGCACTATTTCGTCCACGGATGCCTCAATGACAGCGAAAAATTCCGGTGAGATGCTCTCCAGGAACCTGTGGGGAAGCGCGATGAGGTAGCCTCCTCTGGACCTTACCATGAAATGCGTGTCCAACAGGACTATCGCGGCCTCCCTCTTGGCTCTCAAGATCTTGGGAACCGAAGCCTCTCTCAGCTCCCTCTGTTGCTTTAGGGTTAGCCCCCTCAGTCCGTCCCTGTCCTGAGCCAGGCCCCGAGCCATGGCCTCCTCCAGCATCAGAGTTCCCATGGTGAGCACTTTCGCCTTGATTCCCTTCTGTTGGCATGTCTCCACGAAATTGTCCATGACGGTGGTCTTGCCAACACCGGGTATGCCGACAACCACCGCTAGTCTGCCCATGTGAGCCGCGCTTCGCTTTTCAATTTAAAGGTGAGGTTCAAGATAGGCCAGGCAGTATCCGCCCTAGCCTCGGATAGAGTTGCGTTATCTGCTCCCGAGCGATATCCTCGTACAGCGAGTACACAATGCCCACGCACAGCATGAGCCCAGTGCCAGAGCCGAACGCTCCAAACATGTCGCCGAGGCTTGCCAGCAAGCCGACAAGAGCCCCACCCACCACCGTGACGACGCCCAAGTAATCTGAGATTATCGCCTCCAGCGGCTTGTTCGACGCCCTGAAGCCCGGCACAACGGCTCCGGCATCCACCAGCTGTTGGGCGATGGACCTCGCGTCCATCCCGGCAGTATAGACCCAGAGTATCGAGAAGACAACACAGAAGCCCACCAAGACGAACATGTAGATCAAACCTCGAAGCGGGTCTTCCATAAGCTCGGTTATGTTCCTCGGAGCACTGGTGTAGTAGACCAGCCCGCTCAGAGCACGGCCTGAGGTAGCGTTCACCTCGCCGATGATTCCCCCCAGCGTTATGTTCATGAAACCGATCGATGCTATCTGCCTGTTGCTCTGAACGAAGTAGGAGACGAGCGTCAAGTTCGCGAACACCGCGGCCGCCAGAATTATCGGCAGCGTAGAGACGAACAGGAGCTTGATCGGGTAGTTACCGCTGAACCCCCTCGCCCTTGCAGATGAGACCGGAACCTGTACGCTGACGTTCTCTAGATACACTACTATCGCCAGAAGCAGCAACGTGATGAAGATTCCGCTGACCGTAGGCAGGTTGGGGTCTGGACTTCTTACGAATAGCATCCCAGGCGTTAGCTTGCCAGCAAGGGTCGCCTGCACGAATGCGATCACCGCACCGTCCGCGTAGCCATCGCTCATCGGGATTGGGGAGAATAGTGACCACGCTATCTGCCGCGCAACTCCAGCTAGGATGAAGAGGCTTATTCCGCTACCTATGCCCCAGCCTTTCTGCAGCAACTCGTCGAGCATCAGGATCACTATGCTGGCGAAGAGCAGTTGAGCGAATATCACTATCTGCGTGGTCAGAGCGAGAGTCCCGTATGATCCACCGAAAGCGTAGAGAGCAGCCATGACCAAAGAGAAAATGAGGGCGAAGGCCTTGTTCGAGGCAGCGAACAGCTCCCTGTCCTCGGGCAAATTCTGGTCGTAGGAAATGAAATCGGTTCCGGCCAACAGCTGAAGGATGAGACCACCCGTCACGATTGGACCGATGCCGAGTTCCGCCAGTGAGCCCCTAGCACCACCTATGATGACTCTCATCTGCCTGAGAGGATCTGCGGTCTGAGTCGGAATCCCGAAAAGGTCGATGTAGCCCATGACCAAGTAGATTATGAGCGCGACGCCGGTCCAGATGAATCGGTCAGTCAGTCGAGGTTTTCTGTCCGGCTTCACCACTTCCGGTACAAGCCTGCCCACAGACGCTGTTATCTCAATGAGTCGTACCATTGTAGTCCACCAGGTCTAGGGTTTCCTGATCGAGCCCCCGGCTGCCTTCACCTTCTCTTCTGCTCTCTTCGACCAAGAGCTGACAACGATCTCAACGTTCTTGGGTGCGACTCCTCCGCCGAGAAGCTTACCCACGCCCATCGATGAAAGATTAATGGTCGACTTCCCGGCCCCGGCCGCTGAGGATCCCGCGAGAGACTCCAACTGCACGAGGTTCACGGCTTTGACCGGCTTTCTGAGCGGCTTGCGCACGAACCCCCTCGTCGGGCCTCCCTCAGCCAAGAGTAAGGTGAACTTGGTGCCCGGACCCCCTGACATACCCCTTCCTCCCTTTCTGCTTGACCTTCTGTGTTGCGCCACTCGGCCCCAGCCGGCGGTGCGACGCCCCCTCAACTTTCTGGTCTTCCTGAGGTCGCTCGGCATCAGCGGCTCACTCTATCCTGATCTCCTCGCCAGAAGGTGCACTCGGGGTCTTCTTGGTCAACGTGACCTCAAGTATCCCGTTCTTGTAAGTGGCCTTTCCGGACTTCGGTTCCACCTCGGCCGGCAGAGCAAGCTCTTTGAGGTACTTCCTCAGCTTTGACTTGGCCTCTATCCTCACCTCCTTCCCATCGCAGATCACGTTGATGTCGTTCTTCTCCACGCCCGGGACCTCAGCCACCACTGTGATCTCCTTCTCCTTCTCAACGACATCGGCAAGCGGTTCTATCTCGTCACTAACGTTCGGGGTCAGGCCCTTCCTCTTCACATTGCCGAACTCCCTGATAACAGGCTTGCCGTCCGGACCCACGCTGATCGAGAAGCCGTAGTACTGAGGACGACCCAGCTTGTCCCATTCCTCGGGTGAGAACTCGGAGGAGAACCCCTCAAGTGTGCGGTCCATCTCCTCGATGTCCTTGAATATCTCCTTCCAGAACCTGTCCAAGTAAGTGTATCTCTTCTTCAACCAGTCATCCCACTCATCATCAGGGATCATACCGTGTCGTTCGTGGTCGGACAACACGCCTTAAAAACCTTCCAGTGATTTGGCCCGCGCGGAAGAGAAGCTTCTGAGGGTCGGAACTACGAACGATGCGGCAATCGGCTATCCCTAGATCATTCTATTGACGAGTTCGTTTACCGCCCGGCCCAAGTATCCGGAGATCCCAGTCTTTCCTTTCTTTCCTCTTCTCGACCGCTCTAGTTTCACGTGATATCCCTTTCTCGGAGGGGAGAGCCTGAAGTACGGCTTCACTCCGGGCAGGGCGGAGAGGTCAGCCTTGAGGGACATCAGTGACTTGGCCAACTCGGAGAAGTCACTAGCGCCCAAGTGTTTCTTCAGATACTCCTGATCCACTTGCTTGTTGCCCGCCAGTCGGGCTCGCTTCTGGAGTAGTCTGGTCAGGGTTTCTTCGTCGACTTCCCCCCAAGAAACGAAGTCCTTGATGCTTTGCAGCGCCCCTCTGACGCTCGGCTCGCCCGGATGCAGCGTCGCGGTGTGGACGCGGCCCAGTCGAAGGGACTTCAACCCGCCCTTCTTATCCTTCCTTACGTTTAGTGTTCCTCTGATCCTGACCACCAAGAGCAACGGATTGGTAGCCTGTTGCTTGCTCAACTTAAGCACCCCAATCGGATTGGGTTGTGGTCATGTAGGTCTTCCTGAGCGCATCGAACGTTGCCATGGCTGTGGACACGGGAGTTGCCGTGCTCCCTGATGTCCTCGACCACACGTCACGAATGCCAGCCAGCTTCAGCACGATCTTCGTTGCTTCGCTCGCGACAAGGCCCATGCCTTTTGGAGCCGGTATCAGGTCAACCCTTACAGAGCCTACCTTTGAGGAAACCTTGAACGGCACGGAATGCAGCTGTTCGCACTTGCATTCCCAAGAGCCACACCCTCTTCTCACGGCGATCGCGTTCAGCTTTGCCCTCCTGGACGCCTTGCCAATGGCCTCACTCACTTGCGCTGCCTTTCCCAAGCCGAAGCCCACGTGCCCGTTCTCATCGCCGATCACAAGGATAGCTCTGATCTTCGTCCGCTCACCCGCGTCAGTCTGCTTCTGGACCGGGCTCATTGATATCAGCTCCTCCCGGAGCTTGGGCATAAGGAGGTCAACGACCTGAGGGTCCTTGATCTTGTAGCCCAGCTCGAAATACTCTTCGAGTGAGGTGACTCTGTTGGACTTGACAGCCTCAAGTCCTTCGTCAGACACCAACTGCTTCTCTCCCGCTGTTCCTCCTTCAGACATGTTCGCTCACCCCACCTTCTCTTATCTTTGTCACCAACGAGTTGAACTCCTCTGCGATCGACTTCGGATCTATCCCCGCGGTCCTGAGCTTTGAGAAGGCCACACCAGTTTGCTGCGTTCCGGCGAACTCCGCCAAATGACCTCCGTGTATCCGCTCCTCGGAAGGCGCAACCGATTCATCAAACATGACCTTGAGACCGGAATCAATGCAGCCCTTCGTCAGCGCGAAGAACTTGTTTCCCTTTGTTGGTGTGTACAGACCCATGTCCAGTATCACCTCGCCCAAGTTCAACCCCGAGGCCTTCTTGGCTAGCAGACACCCTGTGAGGTAGGAGGCAGGGACATTGTTCAGCCCGAAGTGCCAGCCCAACTTGCTCAATTCCTTGGAGATGGCCGAGGCAATCGTCCTGTCGCCTTTCTGGTCGATGGTCACGATTGCTGCGCTGATGTACCTGTTTGATATCCTGCAGACAATCCTCGGCAGCCTTGACTGGATGAACCTCTTCCTCTTCCTGTAGTCGGTCAGCCCTTCTCGCCTTCTCCTGAGCGGGCTCATCTCTTCGTCCTCCTCGCTGTCTTCCTAGTGGGCGTGACTTGGTCCAGCAGCTCTCTGACTGACGAGAACTTACCACCTTTGACCTGCAGGTAGAGCTTCCTGTAACGCTCGCCCTCTACCTTGCCGCTCTTTTTCAGCTGCCTGAGGGCGCGCCTCATCGCTCTCACTCTAACAGGCCACTCTGATGTCCAGCCTCTCCTTGCTCCCTTCGCCCCTTTCCTGCTACCGGGCCCTCTTCTCCTGCCTTTCCTCCTCTTCATGGCGAACACCCTCTTCCTGCCCCTAGATGGTGTAGAAGACGGCCTCTTGGTTATGATACCCTCCTTGATCAGCCGCCGGACATCCTGTCTTGTCACGGCCGACTCCACGTCCTCGAGCCTGTCGGGATTCATCCATATCCTAGTCTCTCCGACCTTCAGGACATCAGCCGCGATCCTCCTCACTGTCTTGACGGCCATATCTGGATCACTCGAACACCTCTTCTCTGAACGGATTCGCGACTCTGACGCCGATCGACCTGGCCTTGTCAGTGATGGCCCGCTTTGTCCTCCTGCCGACTTTCGAGGAGATAACCACGATCACATCCTGGTCGGGGAGTTGCTCCAACTGCGCCACGCTTGAAACCGCGACAGGCCTGAGACCAGAAGGGTGAAGACCCCTGATGGCTTTAGGTGTCCCGTACCCGACCTTGACCCTTGGCGGCACTCCCTTCGTTTCCTTCCTCATCTTGTTGTCGAGCCCCTTCGGTCGCCTCCATGCCTCCGAGAGCTTGTCGTACTTCCAGCTCTCCTGCCTTCTGAACTTGGGCGTCCTCTTCCTCGGCTTGAAGCGCTTCTTACTGAATTCGGGGCTCAAGACCTCTCACCGCTTTAGCTCGTCCTCATAACCCTTGCTCTGGACGTAGATGCCGTCCAAGTATATCCTCTGGTCCTTGCCGATCGTCTTGGTCGTGGTCTCGACTGACCCAGCGAACTGGGTGGCACTCTCAATGTCAACACTCGTGACCGTTATGTCCTGTCCTTTCACCTCTACCCGCACGCCTAGCGGAATCGCTACTTTCCTAGGGACTCTCTCCCCCATGAAGTTCTTCACGCTGAAGACTCCGCCCTGCGTCTCGATTGTTGGGGGGAAGTGCGAGAATACCAACTTCATGTCGACGACGTAATGAGCCTTGACGCCCTTTATCATATTGGATATCCTCTTCACGATCGCCCCGGTCATCGCCTTGCCTCTCCTGCCCTTGAGATCCGTGGAGACCTCTAGGTTCGTTTCCCCTTTCTTGATCTTCACCCTCGTCTTTGAGAAGTCCTTGAACATGATGCCGAGCGGGCCCGTGACCTTGACCACCGGGCCGTTGACTTCCACCTGAACCCCTTCCGGGATCACAATCTCCGACTTGGCAGTGACCTGCCTGAGGTTCTCAGAATACATATGCTAGCAGCTTACCTCCCAACCTCTTCTCCCTGGCCTCGATGTGCGACATCACTCCCTCCGGAGTAGTCACAACGATTATGCCCACGTTGTAGGCCGGCAGGAGTTTCTTCTCCCACTCCGTGTATTCGTCCGCCTTGGCGCTCCACCTCGGCCTGACGGCCTTGCTTCTGTTAATCCTGCCGAGCAACTGGACATTGAACATGCCAGCCTTTCCGTCGTCTATGAACTCGAACTCACCGATGTAGCCGTACCTCTGGAGTACCTGCATTATCTTGCCCACCAAGTTCGATGCGGGCCAGATGGTGCAGCTCTTCAGGTTTCTCAACTCACTGTTCTGCAGCGCGATCATCGCGTTGGAAACCGGGTTCATGAGCGTCAATTTGCCATCAAGTCACCTCACATGTACTTCCTGAAGCCAAGCGTCTTCGCTACCTCCCTGAAGCAGACACGGCAGTAGTTGAGTCCGTAGGACCTAATCGTCGGACCGGTTGACTTGCACCTGACACAGGCGTGGACCTTCTTTCCGAACTTCCGCTCCTTCGGTGGCTTCTTTTTTGCCAAGCCTAGACAACCTCTACCCCGTAGTTGGATGAGATGAAGTCTATCGTGTCCTGAGAGCTTATGGCGGCGCGCTTCCCTATCTTCGCTGGGCGCCTCTTCCTCCTTGCCACCCTGTAGCCGGGCTTTTCAAGTGCCACCGTGACGTCCATTCCGAACACACCCAGCTTCGGATCGTACTTCGCCCCGGGCAGGAGAATGTGCTCGGTGAGCCCCGCAGAGAACGTCCTGCCGGAAACGGATGAGGACTTGAGCCTCATGCCCATCGCCTTGAACGCCCTCCTGAGGAACGCGTCAGCTTCCTTCCTTCTGAGCGTGACCGCCACAGCAATGACGTCATTCTCCCTGATGCCGAAGTCCCTTATGGTGTCCTTTGCCTTCCTCTCCCATACCTTCTTGGAGCCTGTGATGGACTTCAGCACTGCCTTCGCCTTTTCCACCGGCTCGCCCGACTTACCCACTCCCATGTTGACCACAACCTTTTCGAGTCTGATGCCGCCCCGAGTCGGCGCAGTGCTGGCGCTCTGTGATTGCGCTCCCTGCGCTGTCATCTGATGGTCACCCGGGGCTCCTCAATCCCCACTGCTATGACGTACTCCTTGAGGGTCGAAAGGCTCGACCCATCATCGAGTTTCAGGTTGACTAGCGCACGCCTCTTGAGGCTCGCTGGAGATTCGGATTCGAACCTACCGAGCTTGCCCGCTGAGCTGCCCCTGAAGGCGAAACAGATCGTACCCTCTTTCGTCCTGATCACATCTGACAACTTCCTATCCGGAAGAGACAGGACTACAGAGTCACCGTTGTTGACTGGAACTTCTCCAGGAACCTTGAGGGTTGTGCCATCGTGCAGTCTGATCGTGAGCTCCCCTTGCTTCGTTGTAAACTTGGACACGACCCTGCCTACCTTCACCTTGGATTCCTTCGCGGGGATTCCGACCACCACGATCCGACCGTCCTCGTCAACTGTCACCCTGTAGTGCTTGCCGATGGAAGGAAACGAGACAACATCCATCAGGCCGACCGGTCTTTTCTCTTCCTTAGTCTCCCTTCCGTCGATCAGAACCTTGCCCTGCTTGAATATCATCTTCGCCTCCTTCCTAGAGGCCGCCTCTCCCATGATGTCCCTAACTAGCACATAGGCCGGCAATGAGAGGTAGAGAGGATGCGGTCCGGGCTTTGATTTGGCCACGAAGGTATTCTCCTTCCTGCTTATTCTCCACGAGCGCGGAGCCGCCAGGGCTTTCATGTGCCTTCTGCCGCCCATTCGAGCCATCTCATTCACCTCTCGAAGTCGGTCTCCTCTTGTCGCTCGTGTCCACTTTTGAGATGATGACGTTGTAGGGAGACACTGGGATCGGAACAACAGTACCGTCTGATTTCTCCCTAGTCACACCCTCTATGAAAATCCTGCCTCTTTTCCTGTCCACGCGCGTCACCAATCCTTTGACCCCCTTGTAGTCGCCTCTGAATATCGTCACCTCGTCGTTCCTCCTTATCGGTATGCGTTTGATCTTCAACCTTTCGGAGAGTGAATCAATCAGGGGCGCGGTCAGGATTGACCTGCGCTTGTGAAGCGGTAGGTTGAAGAGATACTTCCTTTGCTTGCTTGGCTTGTGGCTGATCAATCACCTTCACCTCATATTATCATGCTGGCCATGCCAGCCAGCTTTGGCCACATGTCCGCTGCTTCCCTTGCCACAGGCCCCCTTGTCTCCGTGCCTTTGAGGTCGCCTTCCTTGGTGATCAGGACCGCAGCGTTGTCCTCGAACGCGACCCTGTGGCCCTCCGGCCTCCTGAAGGGGAACCTCTGTCTGATCACAATGGCGGGAAACATCTGTCCCTTTAGGTCAGGCGGCCCCTTTTTGACCGCGACTGTGACCATGCTCCCGACGTTGGCAGTTGGCCTCCTCCTGAGTCGCCCGCCGTACCTGTGCACTTGAACTATCACGAGTACCTTGGCACCACTGTTGTCGGCGCACACGAGCCTCGATCCCATGGGAAGCCCTCTGGCTCCGCTCAGCCTGTACTCGAGTATGCCCTGGGCCGAGACTGCCCTAGACTTCCTCAAGGACATTGGCCTAGCTCACCTTCCCCAATACGACGAAATGGACGGTCTTTGAGAGGGGTCTCGTTTCACCTATCGTCACTTTGTCGCCCGCCTTCACCACTACGCACTTGGGCCTGTGTGCAGGTATAGTACCCCTTCTTCTCTGGTATCTCTTGTACTTGGGATCATAGTGAAGGTACTCGATTCGCACTACGACTTTACTGGGGACCTTGTCTTTCAACACCACGCCGTCCAGAGTCTTTCCCCTTACTGTAACCTTGCCATGATAGGGACACTTGGGGTCGTCGCATGTCATGCTTGGTGGAACTACTTTCAGACCTCTTGCCACCTCTCTCATTGTGTCTCGTACCTCCATGTCCTTTCCTCAAGCCTCTTCACGATATCACGACCCTTGAGTTGGACGATGTTGCTCGGCCCCAACTTCACCTCAAAGGTTGAGGTGTCTTTTGGAACTACCTTGACGCCTGAGCCCGTCCTGATCGAGAAAGTCTTCATCGTTTCTCCCACGATTTTGCCAGACAATCCCTCAAGGCTCGGGTTTGTGGAACACTTGACCTTGACCTCCAAGCCGAGGAATTCATCAACGTTCATGATCCGCATCTCAAGCTCTCTCCTCCTTCATCAAGGTCAGCACCCTAGCCATCTCGCGCTTCAGGTCCCTGACCGCTTTGAAATTATCATCGCTTCTGCCGCCCTTGGACTTCACCTGAGCGAGTTCTTCCCTGAGTTCCGCCAATCGCTTCTCCTTCTCCTCGGGCTTCATCTTTCTGATCTCATCAAGCTTCTTCTTTGGCATTCTCCTCACCCTCCTTCACTTCGGATTTTTGCTCACCGCTCTTGGGCCTCTCCTCGTCGGGGATGTTCTCGCTGGCAGGCTTCTCGGCGGCCTTTTCCTCCTTGAGCTTTAGCACTTCAACTTGATCAGGGAACTTGGCATTAGGGGGCAGGATCTTCACCTTGATACCGAGCAATCCCTGCGGAAGTAGCAGGTTCCTGGTGGCGACCCTAAGTTGCCTTTCCTTGGGCTCACCGGTTGACGGTATGTAGCCGAAGGTGTACTTCTCAAACCTCGATCTCTCCGATGTGAGCTTTCCGGCCAAGCGTAGCTGAGCGCCAAGAGCGCCGGCCTCCTTTATCCTCCTCATGTAAAGTCGCAGAGCCCTCCTGTATCTGATTCCTCTCTCAAGCGCCTCCGCTATCCTCGTCGCAACAACGTTCGCATCAAGCATGGGGTTCTCCAACTCGGTGACCGATATCTGCGGGTTCTTCAGACCGTAGTTCGTGGCCAGCTTGTCGGATAACTCCCTAATGTTCCTGCCACCAGGCCCGATCACCTGACCTGGATGACCGACTATCAGAGTCAGGTTGACCCCTAGCGGCGTCTTGACCATCTTCATCTCCGAGAAACCGGCGGTCCTCAGCTCTTTCTTCAGGAACTCCTCCACGCTAGTCCTCAGCTTTGCGTCCGAGATTATTTCCTTCATCGACATGATCAGGACACCTCGCTGGCCACCAGTTCTATGTGCACGAGCTCATCGATCTTCGGGGAAGTCCTGCCGAAAGCTCTGGGGAAGAACCTGATCATCTTCCTTCCGGGATGAGCTGAGGCACTGATTATCCTGAGCCCATCGACATCGAATCCCCTGTCGATGGCATTTGCCTCAAGGGTGTCTATGAGATCGATAAAGCGGGCGGCCGCTTTCTTTGGGAAACGCCCGGCATGGAACTTCCCGATTCCCTTCCTGTGTGGCATCTTCTTGTTGTACCTTCTGAACGGAACTGCCGCCTCTCCGCGGACGACTCGCTCAAGCATTGACCTGGCTTCCGAGATCTTTGAGCCCTTTATCCAACCGGCGATTTCCCGAGCGTGTTTCCTAGAGACCCTCACTTCCCTAAGGCTGGCTCTGACAACCCCTTTTTCGGGGATCCGCCCTTCCCAAGAGTATCCGAATTTTGGCATCTGCACCTACTCAGCTCGGAATCGCGGCTTCGCACGCAACCCTCTAGATAAAAGTTGTGCCCCGCGGGTCAACGACAGGAAAGCCAGCTAGTCCAAGTCAGACTCGCCTTGTCATTGCACGGATTTGCCAACGAGTCTTCTCACCCGAGCAACACCATCTCGCTCGTGTCCGGGCCAGTGCTGACATATCTGACAGGAACTCCAACTTCCATCTCGATACGCCGCGTGAATTCAAGACATCTGGAGGATAGACTCTCCACTGCCTTGGCCGAGGAACATTCGGGGAACAGTATGTCCAGCTTCGTGACCGCGATTGAGGTTGCTCCGTTCACCTTCGCGGCTCTTCTTGCCAGCTTGAAGTCGAAGGGGGCTGTCCTTCTTGTCCTGCCCGTGATGGTCCCTGTCTCCAGCCAACCTCTCGCGAAGGCCTCTCGGGAGTCGAGTTCACCGGGTAAAGGTCCTTCTCCAACCCTCGTCATATAGGACTTGAGCACGAGTACCACCTCACTGACCATCTTCGGTCCGATCCCAACCTCGCTGAGTACTGCCGCCGCGGTTGTGTCTCTCCCAGTGACGAAGGGATATGTACCATGGTACAGGCTCAAGTAGAAACCCTGACTGCCTTCTACGTGGACTGTCCCCCCAGAGTCCAGAGTCGAGTACACCTCCTCAGATACGTCAGTAGTCAAGCCATTTAGTTCCTCGAAATCCTTGGCGAGCCTTGCTCTCCGCCGAACTCTGTCAGCGATGGCTGGCCCTACGCCCGAGCCGGTCGTGCCCACAACCTCTTTCAGGAACCCGTCCGATCTGTCCTCATTGACGTGATGTGCTTCTATCACAGAGGCCATTGAATCGACCTTTAGCCTCCCAGCTATGCTCAGGCAGTTCATCTCTGATCTCAAGACAGCTAAGTCTACGTTCGCGCCTGCAGCGATCCTCAGCTGAGTGCTCGGGTTGACGAACGCACTCGGCGTCAGCCTTAGTTTGTAGGTCTTGCCCTTGTAGATAACAGTGTGTCCAGCGTTGACTGACCCGGTTCTCACGGACAATTCTGGGCGATCCTTCAAGGCAAGGTAGGCAGCCACCTTGCCCTCTTGGGGCGGTCAGCGCCGCTTTCCCTCATCGCCCCAGAATCCGGAGACTACTACAACGAGACTCATCGGCACAACGAGCTTGGAGAGGGCTTTTTAACGCATGCGCCCTACGGCCGAACGATGGACACTAGCTCAGGAGCCATCCATCCGCTGGACTACAGGTATGGTGATGAGAAGGTGAAACGTGTGTTTTCTCAATCGGAGAGGTTCAGGCTGATCGTGGAGTTCGAGGGAAGGGTGGCCGAATTCCAGTCGGAACTGGGAGTCATACCAGCATGGGCAGGACCTATCATATCTAAGGTGGCCAAAGCTGGGATCCCGCTAGAGAAGGTCAGAGAAAAGGAGAAGGAAACGAAGCACGAGGTGGCAGCGGTCGTTTCCTGCCTTGAGGAGGCGTCCGGCAAAGCGGGCAGCTTTGTTCACTTCGGCTTGACGTCCAATGACGTTCTTGACACGGTCATGTTCATGCAAATATCCGAAGCGGGCAAACGAATTCTGGACCTGGTGAAGGATTTGGTTAGGGAATTGGCGAAAAGGGCCGAAGAGAACCGACACCTGGTGTGCGTGGCTAGGACCCACGGCATGCACGCCGAGCCCTACACATATGGACTCAGATTCGCGGTCTGGTCATCGGAGGTAGTCCGCTGCTATCTCAAGCTCTCGGATGCACTCTCACAGGCCAAGGTCGGGAAAGTGAGCGGAGCTGTCGGAGACTACTCTGCACTGGGAGCGCGAGGCCCTGAGGTGGAGCACAGGATCCTCGCTAGCTTCGGGCTCAAGGCCGTGACGCTGGCCACCCAAGTGATTCCCAGAGATATCTTGATTCCAGTGCTGCTTCAATTGGCAACTCTATCGTCAGTGTTGGACAGAATCGCCACGAACCTGAGGAACCTTCACAGGACAGAGGTAGGAGAGGTCAGGGAGGGGTGGACCGAAGGACAGGTCGGATCATCGGCGATGCCTCACAAGAGAAACCCGATCGGATGTGAGAAAGTCTCCGGTCTGGCGCGGATAGTCAGGTCACTGGCCTTGGCCTCTCTTGAAGATGTCGTGCTGTGGGATGAGAGGGACCTGACGAACAGCTCTGCCGAAAGGGTGATCGTGCCTGAAATGTTCGGCCTTGTTTCAGAGCAGTTGACTACAATGACGGAAGTCATAAGGAACCTCGTGTTGGATGAAGAAGCGATCGAGAGGAACCTGAACTCAACCAAAGGGGTGATATTCTCGGAGTTCATCTTGGGAGAGCTCGTTCAATCTGGGATGGGCAGGGCCGAGGCGCATCGCCTCGTTAGCGACATCGTCGAAGAAGCCGCGAATTCCAAGAAGGACTTCCTGACGTTGCTCCGCGAGAATCCAGTCGTGTCGTCTAATATCTCGAAGGAGAAGCTTGGGTCTCTATTCGATCCAAAGACAGCATTGCAGCTTGCAGACGAACTAGTTGACAAGGCCATTGCAGACGCAGAGGGAGTCCTTCGTGACTAAGTAGTTTGCGAGGTGGTGGGTCCAGCGAAGCTACCGTCCAATTTCAACGAGTGGCTTCCGCCCATTCCCTTTCGTGTTGCTCCCAGAGACATACAAGCTCTTCCCAGTCCGTATTGGTTCTCACCTTGTTCAACCCCCTACAGTTCTGGTCAACGGAGATGACGTACCTCACTCCAGATGGAGACTGGACCGATATGATACTCTCCGGATCCGAGATGAGATCTCCTATCGAACAGACTTGTACCGGGAAGAAGGGATACAACCTGCACTGGAGCGGCTTCACCTCATGTACTGAGCATCTGTTGCCCTCAAGGAAGACACAGTGAACTCGTGAGTCGATGTCGGCGAATATTGGAGAGTAGAATTCGCCTCCTGCCACTGAGCCACTCTTCCTTATCCGCTGCGTCTTCTCGGCTTGGTCAGAACGGTGAGATTCGATTCGTCTCAGGTCATGTTCCGTCATTTGCACATCCAATTCACAACAGGAACCACACATCCTGCAGCTGAAACCTGTTTCTGGGGAGGCCAAGAGATCGTCCACCTGCCCCACGATACCCACATTGGGCCTCTCTTTCCCAGCGGCTTGATCCATCGAGCGAGCGAATGGAGTCAGCCGATATAAAGCACGGATGGCTAGACCGTCTCGGGACGATCTCCGAAGCATCTCCAAGATACAGCGGTATCCTCATAAGGGATTTCCCACTCATCAAATGAGAATATCAATGGCAGGAAAGCCCGTTGTGGACGAACGGGGGAGGATCTTGGTTCCTCGCAGGATAAGGAATAGGATAGGTCTGGACGAGGGCACAGTGGTCGAGATCCTTGAGGGAGAGGGCGAGATCACGATTCGGCCGGTAGGTAGAAAACGAAGGGTCTGGAAGAGTCTTTGCGGGATAAGGCCCAGAAGGGTGTCGAAACCGAGTTGGCCCACGGTGCGAGAGATCAAAGGTATCTGGGGATAGATACGAAGGTTCTCGTCGCCTATCTCGACGCAGAGCATCCCCAACATTCTAAGACCACAGGCCTTGCCAAGGTTAGGGTTGCAGTGAACCCCACGGTCATACACGAGGCTTACCACGCCCTAGTCTTCAAGATGGGTTGGACTCCTGAAGAGGCCAAATCGGTCCTAGACGACATGCTCGCTAGTGACAACGTTCTCTTTCTGAACCAAACTCTAACGGTCACAAGGGACGGATTGGAACTTGCCGTGAAGCATAGCCTAGGAGGGCGCGACGCTCTGATTGCCGCAAGCTACCTATCGCGTGAAGTGAGAAAGGTCATATCCTTCGATGAGGATCTACTGAGAATAGGAACCATCAAGTACGGTGATAGAGTGTTGACTATCAGTCCTCCTTGAAACACTACCTTGATCATCCTCAAAGAGCACCTCCCGAAAAGTCTTTAATCAACTCCTGCTGATGCAGACGACGGAATGCCGTTCGAGTATTACAGTCAGGGGGTAAGCAAGTTCTTCGTTGACTTCACAGAGAGGGTGTGCTCCCAGCTCGCGCTTGCAGGGACTGAGATAACGAACAAGACAGGCGACGAGCCTCTTCTGGAGATGGATGTTAGGTACAAGGATGAGACAGGCAGACTTCAGTTCATCAAGCAGGATCCGAACATAAAGACGGTCTACACTGTGAAGAGGAGAACGCTGGAGGAAGCGGCAGAGAAGGCGACAGAGCAGGGGGTGACATTCGGAGCTCTTGGAGGACTAGCTGGCGGAATATTGCGAGGCGACAAGGAAGCCGCCTTAGGAGCGGTGGGCGGTGCCCTGGGCGGAGGAGTCCGCGGGGCTTTGCAGGGCAAACAAGCGGCCATCGACATGGCAACTGAATTCGCGATACTGCTCGCTAATGCCGTACGGGGTGCCGAGAACCAGCTCCAAGCAATAATGCAGGGCCAGCAGGAGGCAGCATCGCCGCGATCCGAGACATCGCGCGAGTTGAGAGACCAGCTCGACGAGATATACGGCGAGATCCTAACACTGAAGGAGGAATGCTCGCTCTCAGAAGGGCCCGCAGCAAAGGACGCCCGGGCAAGGGTTGAGAGGGCCGAGCAACTGTACAACGAGGCCACTGCCGCGCTCGACGCGGGAAGAGTCTCGGAGATAAAGGCCAAGATGGTCGCAGCCCGGAACTTGGCGGAGTCTGCCAAGTCCAAGCTAGGGGCACAGTAGAGCCAATCCAGCAGCATCAGTTTCAAGGAATCGGCTAGTCCCTTACTTGTACTTGCCCGTCACGTCGACCGGACCAATGAGATCTAGCAGATTCCTGCAGGACTCCAGTAGCCCGTCGATGAACGCAGTTGACGCGCCCGAGGTCTGGCGTTCGACTTCCCCTCGTCCTACATCCTTGGCGGTAGCGCGAACCCTCTTCCACAGGGAGTCGATGTGCTTCTTAGCTTCCTCCGCTTTGAAGCGATCCTTGGAGATGAAGGCTTCCATCGAGGAACTGATGACATCAGAACCCAAGTAGGAGAGGTCTTGGGAGTGGCCACTCAATATCCTCCTTGTTGCTGAATCCGCTATCGCAGCCAGGGCCATGTTGGAGGCCCTGTCGCCCATCGATTCCACCAACTCCGCCGCCACTCTGTAGTCGAGATAATCCGTGGTCTCTAACTCGAAACCCTCCACGAGTTGTGGCCTTCTCAGAGCACTCCTCAGAAGCCTGACCAGCAGGAAGTAGGCTCTGTCCAAGTCGTCGTCAGACGCAGCAACGGATCCCAAGAGTTTGTTGTCCCCTACGGCACCTGACAGCTCTTGGACCATCTTGCCCGCTAGGAAACCCATTCGCCTCAGTATCATTCTCGGTTTCATCGAAGAGGGATCGAGGACGCACCGCAGGAACATCTCATCCTCGGATTCGTCGATGACTTCCACTCCGGCTAGTATCTTGGTCAGGCCCCTGATTCGATTGCGATCTTCTGTGGGGACTCTCCCGGGCCTCCATTTGATGTCAACTTTGTCGTAACCCAAGAGATAGAGACCGATCACGACATCAGTGATGTTCAGTCCTCTCACTGGGAAGATCACGGTCGCCTCCGTCTCCTCCTCCTTCGTCTCCCCTGGCACGGCTGAAACGACAATGGACCCGTCTTGGCGCTCCCTGAGGGTGACGACGGCACCCTTGCGCAACCCAAGCCTGACTGCCCACTTCCTCGGCAAGGAGATCAAGTAGGTCCCGTTGACTTCCTGAAGCTTTCTCGTCATCATGTTCTGTCCATATACATCCATATGGACAATATAATATCTATGGGGACCCCTTATTGCTGGCCTCACTGGTTGTGGGAGCAGGAATGAGCGCAAGAAGGATGACGAAGGCGCTTATGGTCTCGCTCATCGCGATGAATGCCGCCCTCTATGCGATCGCTGCTTATGCGACAGCGTACATAGAGAGCCCCTGGGGAATGGGGCAGTTCAGGCCCGCGATAGTGATACCGGTTGTGTTCGCGACTCTGTTCAGCCCGCTCGCGGGCGCCCTTGGCGGGGCGCTTGGGACACTCTTAGTGGACTCGGTCAAGCATGGGCAGATCTACATGCCCAGTCTGGTCGCAGCAGTTCCCGGCCATCTGGTAACGCTCTTGCTGTACGGGTGGATCACAAGGAAGTTCACTTGGGCAAGGTTCGTGCTCGGCTGTGTGGTTTCCCTGCTCGTCGGCAATCTCGTCACGGCGATTCTGTACGTGTGGTTTGTGATGGGGCAACCGTACGTGGGACTCATCATCGGCCTTACGGCGTGGTGGTACATCACAATGTTACCCTTCGCCATACTCCTGAGTCCTATCTTGATACAGGCGGTGGTCCGATCTATACGCGGTGTAACCAGAGAGGGCATTGAACTCAGGAGCATCGCCGAGTTGAAGACACCGACCGCGTTGGCGTTGGGAGTGTCCGGAGCGCTTATGATCGCTGGTGGCGTGATCCTGTTGGCATATCCGTCCGCGGTAGCTGATCTGTTCGCGGTGGGTAAGTTCACTTCAATGAAGGACACGTTGACGAATATGATAACCTGGTTGTCGCTGATCACAGGGGCTGTTCTGTGTGTCACCGCAGGGGCGGTCACCGTCTGGCCCACAGAGAAGTGAACGCATGTGCCTAGGAGAAGCGCCGTTGACTCTGATGTAGAAGAATCACAGTGGTCGTTTTGTTTCCGTCAAGGAGAAAGGACCTCATCACTCCTGTCCCAGTAAGTGCAAACACGCGAAGAGCGCAGATTCATAAGCTGAACATGGAGATCTATCGGCATGGAAGCCAGCACGCAGGAACATCTAGACTACGTGAAGACATTTCTCATCGGTCTGGGTTTCTTCGGCGTATCCATCATCTGGAGCGTCTACAACTCTTACATCCCAGTCTTTCTGAAGGAGATGGGACTCGCGACGTGGGCAGCGGGAGCCGTCATGACGATCGACAACATCTTGGCCGTAACGCTTCAGCCGTACATCGGCTTCTTCAGCGACAGGACCAATACGAAGTTCGGAAGGAGAATGCCGTACATCTTAGCGGGAGCTCCAATAGCTGCTGTCCTGTTCGCCCTCGCCCCGAGTCTTGTATCGAGCGGGTTTCTCATCCTCCTCGCCCTTTTGATCGTGTTCAATATCGCCATGGCCATCTACAGAACTCCGGTCGTATCACTAATGCCTGATGTCACCCCGAGAAAGCTGCTCAGCCCGGCAAACGGAATAATCAACTTCATGGGAGGAGTTGGTTCGATCCTCGCGTTCTTCGGGGGAGGATATGCATACGATCACTTCGGAGCTGCGAGTCCGTTCTGGCTGGCAGCGGGCATATTGTTGGGATCTACCGTGTTGCTCTTCCTTGTGGTAAAAGAGCCCAAGCAAGCCATTGAGGGAGCTCCCAAGGGAGGGTTCGTCGAATCGTTCCTCTCGATGCTGTCGGAGGTCAAGAGGCTTTTCTTCGAGAGCAAGGACAAGAGTGGAGCCTCCATACTGCTCGCGATATTCTTCTGGTTCGTGGGCTACAACGCGGTGGAGACATTCTTCACGTCATACGGCAAGTGGTACCTCGGGATAAGCGAAGGATCTGCGTCGTTCATGTTGGGCTATCTTGCTCTAGCCTTTGTATTGTTCGCCATACCGAGCGGCTACCTAGCCTTGAAGTTCAACCGAAAGAAGGTGATCATGGTTGGACTTGCAGGCGGTGTGTTGTTTCTGGCAGTCCCTCTGGTAACTAACTCCTTGTTGTTGATATCCGCCGCGGTTGCCGTCCTCGGTATCTTCTGGGCATGTATCAACATAAACTCCCTTCCGATAGTCGCGGAGTTGGCCCCCTCCGGTGGGACTGGCGGATACGTGGGGCTCTACTACCTCTTCTCTGCCGGAGCTGCGATCACCGCCCCGCCCGTGGCAGGCCTGCTGGTGGACCTGACAGGTACCTATCTGACTATCTTCCCATTCGCAATGGTCGCCTTCGTCATCGCTATGGCACTCATGTCGAGAGTCAGAACCGGCATATGATCATGGCGGACTTGTGCCTTGGTTGACAGGAATCTTGTCGGCAGATGTGGGCTATACTGTGGGGCATGTTCCATCTACAGGGCGCAGAGAGACAATGGGGAATACCTCAAGCGCGTGGCAGCCTCGTTCAAATGTCCTCCCGAGAAAGTCAAATGCGAAGGCTGCATGGTGCTTGCGGATGACTCGTGGGGACACGACTGTGAGATTGTTCAGTGCTTGAGGCAGAAGGGTCTTGACTTCTGTCATCAGTGTCCCGAGTACATGCATCGCTCCTGTGCTAGGTTCGAGGAACTGGCGAAAGGCTACCTGACCGATGATGAGGTGGACATCAGAGCAAATCTGGAGAGGATCAAGAGAGGAGAGATGGAGAAGTGGTTGCATGAATGTGAGGCGAAGTACAGGTGCCCCAGCTGCGGCAAGCCCCTGTCGCTGTATTCCAGAAAGTTCAAGTGTTACCATTGTGGAACCGATCTCTCTTCAATTTCCTAAGAGACCATCGAAAGGAGAATCCTTCCACAAAAGAGCACACAGGGAGGTCCAGAACCTGCTTCACATTCGGACGGCCTAACGGACTGCTGCCAGCTGTTGAGACTTGACTCTCAGGATCAGACCGATATGTCCCTGCGCCGGAAAGCAAGCAAAGCTATCGAGAGTGTTACTAATATCAAGACCAGCAGGACTGTTGCGTCTCCTATGTTGAGCCCATTTATCAGTGGGTCGGCCTGAATGTAGTAGAAGAAAGGCGAGTACTTGCGATAGGGCTGTAGATCCTTGAAGGTAGTGGCGAGAGCGTTGACGAAATAGGAGGTAACACCCAAACTCACCGCGACGCCCGTGCTCATGCCGGGGCCAAGTCCGATGCAGCCCAAAGCCAAGGCCATTGAACCGAACACTAGGCTCAGCAGAATCACACTCAACGTGACATCTGTAAGCCGAAAGAGGCTGATGCTCGTGTTTGTAGCCACCGACGCCGCAACCAGTTCAATCTCCAGAAGAGCCCCGAGCAGAAAAGTGTAGGCTACTAATGCGGTGAACTTTTCCAGCACTATCCTACTTCTGGATACTGGGTTGGACAAAAGCAAGTCTAGTGTGCCTCGATCCTCTTCACCAGCTATTGCATCACTGCCGAACGAGGCCGTGAACAGTATGAAAGCCAAGGGCACGAATAGGAAGAAAAGTTCGGAGTCGAGGAAGGCTTCAGGGCGAGTGGTGAACTGCGTCAGATTGCTCCCTATGAAGGCCTCAATCAGTCCTGACGGGAAAGACTGCAGATATGAGACCATCATTTGTGCCATGAAAGGGTTGTCGCGTATGTAGGGCCAGAACAGCGCGTAAATCAGTGACATGCCCGTCATGACCAGCAGCCATCCGATCATAGCGCGACGCTTGTCTCTCAGCGTTTTCAATACCACGTTGTTGAGCATCATGCTTTGTCACCTTGACCATAGAAGGACATGAAGATCTCCTCCAAACTCGGTTCATGTGTGATTATGTTGTCGACCGGGAAGGCAGAGGCTGCCTTGACAACGGCATCCAGGGAACCCACCACAGTACAATGCATTATGTCGCCTTCCATCGTGACGTCGCGGACTCCGCTCACGCCAATGAACGCCTCCTTGGGCACTGGTCCAGCGAAATGAATCTCCAAGTGCCTCAGCGCACGGGATTTCAAGTCCTTCACCCCTTCCACTGCCACAAGCTTCCCCTCTCGGAGGATCCCAACTCGATCGCACACGCGTTCCACCTCCGGGAGGATGTGTGACGAAAGGAACACGGTACGCCCTTCATCCTTGACCTCCTCGATCATGTGGTAGAATTCCCTCTGCATGAACGGGTCCAAGCCTGCGGTGGGTTCGTCTAGGATGAGTAGGTCAGGTTTGTGCATGAACGCCTGGATCAGCGCAATCTTCTGCTTGTTGCCGTGTGAGAGAGAACGGATCGGCTGCGAGAGGTTGCAGTCCAACCTTTTCGCTAACTCCTCGACATATTTCCAGTCAATACCATTGCGCAGGTGGGCGAAGTACGTTAGGAAATCCCTGCCCGTCATGTTGTCATACATGGCCAGTTCCCCAGGCACATATCCCACGTGTTTTCGGATCTCCAGGCCACTCTGATTCACGTCCTTTCCGAAGATCCTGGCTTGTCCTCGTGTCGGGCGAATGAAGTCCAGCAGCAATCTAATTGTGGTTGTCTTGCCCGCACCGTTGGGCCCCAAGTATCCGAATACCTCTCCTCTCTCAACCTCGATGCTGAGGTCAACGATCCCTCGTTGCCTCCCGTAGAACTTGGTCAGACCTTCCGCCACGATGATACAGCTGCCCATGGCGAATCACTCTCCCCCTGAGTAGTTCTGATATAGGCATTCACAGAGAGTCTCTTGAGGGAGCCACCAGCCCACGAATAGTGACTCGGCTACTTTATCCCGGCCTTCTTCGCGTACTTCACTATGATGAATACAACGAAGGTGACAATGAGGAAATCTATCACGACGCCGGCGAAGTCGCCGACCGGAAAATTGATCCCGTTCCCTATGGGAATTGTCAGAATGGCCTTACGCCAGTCTCCGCCAGGTATCAATGCTCCGGGTATCGGCATGATGATGTCGTTGACCAATGCCTGCACCACTTTTCCGATATACGTTCCCATGATGAAACCCACCGCCAGACCAAGTACACCAGCCTTGCCGATGAAATCGATGAACTCCTTCCAGAGTCCCATCTGGACTGGTGAAGGTGCTGTTGGCTTTGGCTCCAGCAACTGACGGATCTTCCTAAGCTCGCCCAAGATCTCTTCTTCTCTTGCCATCGCTGAATCAGCTGAATTGATTCTCGATTCCATCTATAAGCGTTGACGCTGGGATTTCAGTGGAGACCACTCGGAGAGCACACGCCCGGCCTAGATGCGAATGGACAAGGAACAGCAACGACAAACCACCTCGTAACGCATCTTTGAAGGCTTAAGTTCGCTGAGGAGCTGCGATAGTCAACCAACTCGAATGGACTTGGATGTAGAAGATTCGGTCCTGATGGGCATGGGTATCGAGAAGGTCAGCGCTCACGATGACGAGTTTGAGATCACCGTGCCCGGCATGCGTGTTGTGCTTGAGAGGAACGGCGCCCTGAGCATTGAGCAGCGCATAGGGATCCAGCGCAAGCTCCTGAGTTGTCAACTGCCGGCCCATCTGTCTCCTTGGCGAGTAGCCTTGCAGACTCCTTTTCGTTGCGTACTGCAAGGAAACGGATTGCGACTCGCGATTCAAGGCGATTCAGTTCTCATCTTTGAGCCGCAACAACACATTCGACTTACCTTCAATGGTCACTTCCATCCGGGCTACGCTCAAGAGACAAAGGGAAACAGACTCATCCTCGACCCGTCTGGCGGTTGTGGCTTCTACGGCATCCCGCCGAGACCCACCGAGGTCCAGAATCTCGATTCAGACAGCTGGAGCCTGACGGCCCACTTGGCCAGGTGGGACGAGCTGTGGGTCTCAATCTGCCCCCCGAGAGAGCGTGACGTGAGGCGCTACTTCGAGCAGGTCGCACATGAAGGCAACAGACAGGACCCTTATCCTTCCAGCGATATCATCCGCAGCGATGCCAAGTACTGCAAGGTGTTCACCGTTCACGAATGCTGGGCAGCCTTGGAACCTGAGTGGGCGGAGAACCCACCTGGCGCTACCTACGAGCATCCCAGGCCTTGGGAGACAGACCATCCTGTGCCAGGGAACATGAAAGAGTTCGCCCGAGTGCGTGACGAGGCGCACAGGCTTGGCATGAAGTTCGTCGTCTACTTCAGTCCGTACTACTCCAACGCACCCGACCTATTCGCTGAGATGAAGCGCATTCCGGAAGAGTACGGAGTGGATGGCTTGTACTTTGACGGCTGGATGGGTCATCAAGATGACTTTCGCCCCGGCTATCATATGATGCGCCGGGCCAGAGCGATCCTAGGAGATCGCCTGCTGTACCTGCACTCGAGTACAGAGCCGTACGGCACTTGCAGGGTCTATCTGCCGTTTGTCTCCGCCTACGCCGACTATGTTCTCAGCGGAGAAGCTGGCAGGGACGGATTGGAGAAGGAGGAGTTCCTTCGCTATACGGTCAGTGGATATCAGACCAGCAATTCGGTTGGGATGTGGTGCTACTACGGCTCCATGGGATTGCCGGGATATCACGACATCGTACCCCCCAATGACGACATAGAGGAAGCGCTTCGGAATCACATCCGCTTCTGGCGGCCAGCCCAATCCTGGTCGAAGGTGCCCGACGAATTCGCTCGGTTCGATAAAGAGTATTATGGTCGCCTAGCTGAACTCAAGAAGAGAGGCGAAGTCTGACGAATGGACAGAATGGTAGCAGCCTGTGGCTTGATCTGCACAGAATGCCCTGCATACATCGCAACGCAGGAAGACAATGATGAGAAGAGGGCGAAGGTCGCCGAGGACTGGTCGAAGTGGGGAGAGAAACTGAAGCCAGAGGACATCAACTGTGACGGATGCGTCGACACTGGGAAGAGGTTGTTCAGGTTCTGCACGATGTGCGAGGTCAGGAAGTGCGCGCTTGACAAGGGTCTGGAGAACTGCGCCCACTGTGACGAGTATTCGTGCCAGAAGCTGGATGACCTCCTGAAAAGCATGGATGCCCAAGACGCGAAGAAGAACTTGGACGAGATAAGGAAGGGACTTCGGGCGTAGGCGCTTCTGGGATGGCCTCGGAGGAAGATAGGACCAGCCGAACTCCGTCCCAACACACAACATTCGCCTTGGAGCATCCGATGCGCCTGGGGATAAACCACCTTGAGAACTTGGTGGATGCGACCGGGCAGACCTACTTCGATGTCTTCATGACCGACCCAGCGGAGGCAGTCCACGACTGGCCGGACTTCGTAGACCTCCCGTCGAGGTATCTGGAGGCCGCGATCATGGTGAGACAGATGCTGGGCATCAAGATCAAGACGGAGGATGTCCTGAGAAGGAGAGTGCTGTCCACGCTCCACCAAGATGGTCTGGCACACAGACCCGAAACTCCATACACAAGGGAGGGGGTGTACACCGGCGAACAGGGCCTGGTGCTCAAGGCGCTCAATACGCTCTACATGGACAGACGAGACCCTAGGATCGCCAAGCGAATGAGGGCAATGGTCGATGGACTGGGCAGGGTCACCATGAAACGCTCCCAGCTGTACTTCGCGATTCGGCCGCTCGTTCAGAGTTGGAGGACAATAGGCTATGGACCGGCCTTGGACCTGGCCGAGCAGTTGGCATCCGAGTTAATGTATCGAACAAGCCAGTATGGAGTAGACGGTAGCTACAGCGGGCATCACCATTCGCACCTCGAGACGTTGGCCGGCGTCCTGAGCTACGCGTTGGTCGTTGGAAAGACAGACCTCGTGGCCAGAGTTAAGAAGTGCTTTGACTTCGCTGTATCGATAAGCACGAGATTTGGGTTCGTTCCTGAGGTTGCCGAGAGAAAGGCGGACATCGTAGGATGCGAAACCTGCGCCATAATGGATTACTTGGATGTCGCCATCCTGCTGGCAAGAAACGGATACCCGCAGTACTGGGATGTCGTGGAGAAGACGGCGAGAAACCATTTGGTCGAAAGCCAGATACGGGACGGTTCTTGGTTGGGGGACGCGCCCTCGCAAGGTGACACCGACCGGATAGTCTACACTGGTGTCCCAAGCAGAGCGGTCGGAGCGTTCGCGGGGTGGAGTTCGCCGGATCATTACCTGGCGTTTGAAGACGAGCTTTGGACCTCGTGGTGCAAGGACGAGAGCCAATACCCCTTCTACCTCGGCAAGATCAGAGCATTGCAGAACTGTTGCGCTGGATCAGGACTTAGAGCCATATTCCAAGTCTGGAAGAACATCGCCTGCTTACAGGGCGAGGATCTGTACGTCAACCTTCACATTGACAAGAAGATTCACGGCGTCACAGTTGTAGGCTACCAGCCGTATGAGGGCAGGACCTCAGTCAAAGTCGGCTTGGCGTGTAGGCTGCATGTCAGGATTCCGAGCTTCGTCACCACATCTGATGTCTCGATTGCCGTGAACGGCAGTGCGGTGAGATTCGAGGTCGAGGGGCCCTACGCTGTCCTAGGTCGAGTAGAAGCGGGCGTGAGCGTTGAGATGACATATCCGCTACCGGTATGGGAGGAGGACATAGTAATAGGAAACCCAGGTTACAAGTCCTTCAAATACCGCATCAGATGGAAGGGTGACACGGTCATACAGGTTACTCCCGATTCCAACAACGCCAAGACCGGCTACTCAGACATGATAGGGAGAGATGTGAGACTGCACTACGCCGGCCAAGGCCCGGGCAAACTGTACGACAGAGCGCATCTCTTGCGAAGGCATCTTGCAGTTCGCGCCTCCGACGCCAGGCTTGACACTTCAACAGTTGATTGGTACGACTTGTACCACCAGCGATAGCCTACTAGCATTATCCTCCTCAGAGGTGGGCATGATGCAATGCTGCGGAGTCCACGACTGCCCACGGGGTGAGGACAGTGGTCCTATTCTTGACCTCGGACCGGTTCGAACGCAGATGACATGCGACCGAGAGAAAGGGATTAATCAACATGTGGTAGATCTGCGGTGTGAGTGTGCCGAGCGAGAAACGTGTTGAGGAGCCAACCTTCGAGCTGATCGTCTGCCCAACTAGCAGGGAGAACCCCCGCGACTCCGAGGCCGATGTGATCGAGCTGCGGGACGGCCGACTGCTACTAGCTTACTCGGAGTCCTACGGCGGTGTGATAGACGATCATGGACCGGCGCGAATATCCGCGAGGATATCATCGGACGGGGACGCACTTGGGGGAGCAAATTCACACTGGTCGAGAACGAAGGCGGGATGAACGTGATGAGCGCGAGTCTGCTCAGGCTTCAGTGACATCTGCCGTCTCAAATGACGAAGGAGCAACTTGGGGACACGTCGAGAACATTGAGACCGAGCCAGTACATCACGATGTGGCTCCTTGGGACGGGTATGCTTACACGAGCATCACCTTCGTTGGAGATCGAGCACTTCTCACATACTACGTATCCGGTATGCCCACAAAGGGAGTTAAGGGCAACAACACTTGGGCACTGAGGTTGAAGAGCATACCAGTAAGGTGGTTCTACGAGTAACGACCGAGGCTTCAACACAGAATCCTATTAGTCTTGTCTGAAAGCGTCCCCACTCAACCCATCAACCAAGAACCGTTTCAAGCCGAGATGGATGTTCTCCAACCCTTGGATCTCGTGCGGGTCTTGCCATCTTGCCTCCATCAGTTCAGAAGACATGTCGATCCTGGATGTCAACGGAATACACAGGAAATTGGACAATCTATCACCTGTGTAAGGATCCATGTGTTTCACAAGCCTCCTGACTATCTTGACCTCTAGGCTAGTCTCCTCTCTTATCTCACGATGCAACCCCTCCTCAAGATCCTCTCCGGGCTCTAGCCTCCCGGCCGGCAAGATCCAGTCACCGTAGTCTGGCTTTCCCGGATCCGAGTGCCTTACCAAGAGAACCTTCTTGTCCTTCACTATCGTAGCACAGACAATCAATATGAACGGATCGACTGACTTCCACTTAGACCCTGCCTTTTTATTGCTTCGAGTCAGAAGCAACCGTCCGCAACCAACAATCACCAATTCAAGACACAGAGGAGTATCAGACTGCCATCAGGATATGGGAGGATCACTCAAGTCTCCTGATTATGTGCCAGCCGAACTTCGTCTTCACCGGCTGAGAGATCTCACCCTTCTTCAACGCGAAGGCAGCCAACTCGAACTCACGCACCATCTGACCTCTTCCGAACGTGCCGAGGTCGCCACCTTTCTTCCCTGACGGACATTGTGACTTCTCCATCGCCAGCTTGGAGAAGTTCGCTCCCTTGTTGAGCTGTTCGAGCACGGCTCTTGCTTCCTGCTCACTCCTCACCAGAATGTGGGCACAGTGGATCTTGTCTGCCATAATCGTTCGCGCGATTTCTCCACTCTTAAGCGTTGTTCGTGCAGGGAGATGCTGTCTGAGGGGGTCATAAGAGTGAAGGAGCAGTAATAGTGTTGTACCTCACCGAGGAAGCGCGTGAACTCTATGGCAAGCTCGCGTTTGGTCCCGAGAAGAGTTCGGTAATCGTTGGGAGCCTGTTCGGGGACGCTTCACTGCTCATGGGCCGGAAGGATCGTACACCCAACTTCTACGTCAACCATTGTATGGAACAGCTCGATTACATCAAGTGGAAAGCTTCGATGCTTGGCGTACCTGATGGGGTCAAGTTTAGACTGATGACGCAAGGATACAGCAAAGGGAAACTGGTGCCGTATTTCCAGTTCAGACACCGAGGGCTCCTAGACTTCGATCGCATGTTCTACATCAAGAAAGAGGACGGAAGGAGAAAGAAGATCGTGACTGACGAAGCCCTTGAGCTTCTGGCCGGATCAGCACTAGCGCTAGCGGTCTTCTTCATGGACGATGGTGAATACAATGTCTACTCCAATCAAGCCATACTGAACACATGTGACTTCACCATGGAAGAGAACCAAAGGATTGCTGAGAAGCTGGAAGCACTGCTCGGAGCCCCGGTTAGGATACATGTCAAGAGAAAACGGTATCCCAGAGTCGCCCTCTCACAACGTGGGACTGACCGGTTTGTTTCATCCACTACTCCGTTTGTTCACCCAAGCATGAACTACAAGATCGACCAGAACATTACACATAGGTTCAGTCAGGAAGTAGTCGGAAAGCTCAAGGAGGAATACGGGAAAAGACTCGCAAAAGACATCGCTGCCGAGATCGGCCTAACCCCCGAGGAGACTCGGATAGCCGCGAACAGGATGGGGCTAGGTAGACATGTCAGATATGTGCGATATCGGGACAAGCCGTTTACAGACGAGGAAAGGGAGTATGTAGCAAGGAACTATGGTAAGATCCCAACTCGAGACATCGCAAAGAGGCTAGGCACAAGCACGGGATGTATAGGCATGGTAGCTCGTAGACTGCGGCTGGCAGGAAGAGGTCGCACTTTGGAAGAAAAGGGAGAGGCCGGGGAAAGCGCCTGCGCCTCACGTGGTTCCGAGAAGGAGCCAAGAAAGACTCGACCAAGAGGACAATGAGTAGGCGGGCAACTAGGAATGCCCACGCAGGGATGTATCCGGATACGTAATCCGTTGACGCAACGGACGATGGCTCTGAATGCATCTTGTGCTGAACGTGATTGTGGACAAACAGCCAAGGGAAGCCTGCAAGCAAGCTACGAGGCGGTTAAGTGATTGTCCCAAGGATGAATATGAAAGATTGAACACATCCCTTGAAGGACTGATACTAACATGTCTTCTTGTGATCAATGTAGCGGGCCTGGTAGTGATGTACGTTGACAAACGGATGGCAAGACTGGCGGTCTCCAGAATCCCCGAGAGGTGGATCCTCTCTATCTGCCTCCTTGGAGGAACACTGGGAGTCATCTTGGGTATGTTTGTGTTCCACCATAAGAACAAGAAGAGAAACTTCCAACTCGGTGTCCTTACGGTCGTCGCCTTCCACGTGACGATTTTGGTGTCCTTGGTGCTGAATCATTGAAGTAGGCCAATTGAACACGAACCCGAGCTCGTCGGAACG
>Ga0315282_10002659_pt1 | contig 32624 bp, 16 predicted proteins | sample YL17G07_20_MG_FD_203693 | JGI IMG/M metagenome (GOLD analysis project Ga0315282, IMG submission 203693) | Sediment microbial communities from Yellowstone Lake, YNP, Wyoming, USA - YL17G07_20 | ecosystem: Environmental > Aquatic > Freshwater > Lake > Sediment | place: USA: Wyoming | collected...
CCTAAATCAGAGTCCGCAGAGTATCCTATATGAGCACTCCTGAAATATATCCAATTGTCTTTTACCTCATAATATGCAGAATCATCCCAGCTGTACACATCAAACGCCAAGGTATCTTCCCGGAATCTTTTAGGATTGTTAATGAGGGTATCCGTATACGATACGTCAGGGGGATTCATGGTAAACAGATAAGTCTCTCCAGGGCTATACCTTTTAGCTGACATATTCAAAGTCATTGTGGTACCGACAGGATTAGACACCGTAGTGATTTCCCATCCTATCAGCTTGTTGATATAGGGAGTCGTATTCCCGTTTTCATCTACAACAGTAAAACTCCTCACTATAGGGGTATACTCAGCATCCAACTCAAAACTCTTGTATTTACCCTGTATAAATGCGTCCCCTATACCATTCGCAGTGAAATATTGTACTGGTCCCGTAGGATCCAGCACTCCTGCCTCACTGAATGTCACGCTGTTTATGTATGCGACGACATCAGCTATAGTGCTGTACTGTCTGAGATTCACTTTCAAGATATTCACGATCTGCCTGGTAACAGTATGTGTACCCGTACCCACAGTGATGATATCTATAGCATCTCCATCGGAGGTAGCCGAAACCTTAATTTTTATGGTACTGCCTGTACCCACTTTACTGACTATGTAATAATCAGCCCCAGTCAAAAGAGGCACCGGTAGCGTGCCGGTAGTGGTAAATCTCACTACATTCCCTACAGCCCATTCAGAAGAGGTCACTGATAGCTCGCCTGTGGCTATGTCTACAGTGAAAGCCCCAGAGATACTGGTGACATCCTGATATGGTATCCTCTTGAGCACCAGCTCCTTTATAATAGTCACCTGAGGTTGTTTTCCTACATCGAACCCACCGGAGCTCAGACTAGCATACTGAGCAGCCGTGATATATCCCTCAGCGTCTATCTGAGCTACTATCTGCGCAGGATTGTAGTTTTGATAGTTTCCACTATCAAAATCATTATAGGTCACTTCCCATGTGGTACCATTATCGCAGGACAGCTCCATCACAGGCTCTTTAGCTGTGGTGCTCCATCTGCCCGACACCGGTATACCATCTATGGGCTGTTTGTTAGAGTTCCCATTAGACGTATACATCGGATGTGAATAGTATGCGTTCTGAGCACTCAACACACTGCGGGCACTCTGAGGATCAGTGATATCCACAGTGACCGTATCTACGAGGATATCCACTGACACCTGGATACCCAAATAGGCATAAGAATCACCTGCTACCAGATACTCAGTTGAGAGTGCACTATGGGGAGGTCCCTGATAGGCGGGGGCAGCCTCAAAAAGCAGGGCATTCTTATATTTACGCGTAGATATCTCGGTGCATAGCTCAGCTATAGTCCTGAAAGACCCATCCGATTTCTGTAGATCATAGATGATACTGTCGGTCACATTATCGGGATTAGTATTTATTTTCACCCCGTCTTTGTATACCTGGGTAAATCTCATCTCCATCTTTTTCTTGAAATCTGTATCATAGTACACCCTATACTCACTCTGATTTATGTCTGTGTCTATTTCATCCAAATCGCTAGACACATGCGCATAAAGGATACCCGAGGAATGCTCTCCATCATAGGTGCCCACTACAGGGGCACTATTTAAATTCAAATGTTGAGTAGAAAATCCCCCATCACTATAGGAGAGAGTAGCACTGACTAGACGAAACTCTCCAGGACTCCGTCTGTTGATATCGTCTACCAATGCCTGGAGAGTTATGTAAGAGCTCGTGTCCGTATCGTATAACGGGAACTCATATACAGTTGCGGTATCCGCATTATAACTTTTTGCAGTCAGTGTCAAAAATTTATTATCACGCGGATCCAAAGAGACACAAAACGTCAAACCATCAGGGACTACCGCTAAAGCCGTACTAATGGTTATAGCAGGACGGTCTGTACTGTACGAGTAATAATTCCCCAGATATTTCAGTGTGAATCCAGGCACCTCACGGATACCATGCATATACACCCTGTCCTCTATGCCTCTGTTCAGGAATAACACCCGAGGATCAGAGTCCCTATGATCCGGCACCGACGTAACTGAAAGTGTGACCCCTTTCACAGGATCTATCGCCAATCCATATACCACTAACATGTTATAGATCACATAATTTTCGTAAAACTGAAACACATTAGAACACGAGAGCAACGCTATCCCACCGAGACTCTCATATCGATACGAATCTATCTCAGTAGCTACCTCACTCAGAGTCTTGTAGACTACAGTATCTATCCCTCCTACTGACTCTATCCTGTATAGATAGAACACTTTATCTATGGTCCCTACGACTACAGAGGGCCTAGCTGTTACTACTATTTTGCCGGTGAACTGTATGTATTTCCCGACATAGTCACTGGACACTGTAACCAAAGGATCTTTTATTGAGTATGTCCCGTTCGGTACTATCCCTATCTTCAAGGCAGGCAGTTCTCGTAAACCCACCGTGACACTACCCATATTCTGCTCATACATCTGCTTGGCGTCTTTTTGGTATATCAACCCAGGCTCGAGTCCCAGGACCCACTTTACGTAATCATTCCTCCATGTGACGTTGTTATCGTTATTGAGGCCCTTGTAAAACTGCTCCTTATTCCATGCCCCGTTGTATATCCCCCAGGCCTCCTGGGTCTTCTCAAATGTGATAGTAATAGCCGCGGACGCACTATCCTCAGGGTGTACGAAATCGGGGTATAGCGTCTGATACACAGGCCCCTGAGTATTTATGAGATATGCCAGCTGTCTCTCGTAGGCCGGTATACGTGTCATCAGGATATCAGAGATACCTGGTTTGGTACCTCCCACCGGCATCGCCAAATATCCCTGATAGGTACTATTGGAGACATTCAGATTACCCTGATCAAACGCTCGAGCTATCTTATCACTGTGATCGTACAGATCCTTTAATATGAGCTCTTCGGCCTCCCAAGCCTGTTTCTCCATGAGTACCCGTTTGTACATACAGTCAGGATCAAAAAAGTTTCGATACTCATTTGCGGGGTCGAATCCATAATCATCTACTATATCCTGATCCGTTGCACCAGAGCCATTCAGTATCTTAAACCACCACTCTTTATTCTTAGCCCTGAAAACTATCCCCTCATAGTACCCGCCACGAGTATCCGCGTCATAGATCTTTTCAAAAGTCAGATAGAAATATCTATGGAATCCTTTACTATCCTCTTCCGCTATGTCGTATATAGTCTTAGGTAGAGTTTTTGGTGGTATAGGAGGTATCACGAATTTTTCCGTGAAATCAAACCTCAGGGCATCCATCACGTCATCTACGTTCCGCTCTTCCTTGAAAGTCAGCTTGCCCAGATCTATCTCCCCATTAGCAAGATCCTCCCACCCAGACTCCGAATCCTTCTTGACCTGTATCCTAAAATTCTTGGGAGGCGGGAGTGCCTCCTCCGTAGGTTTAGGAAACTTAAACAGCAGTGCCAGCAGTGCCTTGAGCATGGGCTTCTTAATGCGACGCGTATTCGTAATCTGACCATGTATATGCTCCCCATATGCCGATGCACCCAAATTCCCATAATCATCATACATAGGAAAGCTCTCTTTAGCCTGCTTCTGGACATATATGCTGAATCCGTCAGGAGGTAAAGAGTCCATCAAAATATCAAATGTTATATTATTACCATCTTTATCTTTCGTATACGATATCAATGTAGCATCCGTATTATTCTTCGGCACTAGATGTATGTCATATCTCTTGATACCCTTACGCCGTTTCTTAGTCTTACGCTTCTTCTTACCACGATCTGTGGTAAACGGAGCACTGAGAACCAGATACTCATAATCTTTCCCCACTGGAGACACTATCTGGGCTATATCCAAATAGTCCTGTGCCGTAGACAGACGTATTTTATCCCCTACCTCTATCCTCTTCAAAAACGTGTACGTACCACTATCAAATGTCCTGTCCGCTGACGGTACGTCTACCTGATAACTACCCACCAAATTTTTACCACTGTCGACACTGGCATCAGACCATACCTTGAAATCGAGATCCTTACCCCAGTACGGATTGAAAGATTTTACCACCCCCACCGTAGTCACCACACCACTACTCAACGTATACGTGATATTACAACAGTACACCTCATTGTACGTGAGATACTCCGTACCAAATCGATCGTAGTACTTCGGAGCCTGACCATCATACCCCACAGGGAAAAACTTGGAGAATCCATTCTTTATCTGATCTATATCATCATCTGACGTCAGTGTATAATCATTGGTCTCTACATACTCATCATCCAGAGTGTAGTTTCCATCAGGGTCTACCCCAAGAGCGTTACTGTGAGCGAACTTAAAACCTACCAAAAGCTGCAACTCTGCAGATAAATCACGTAGCCGCTGCTTGTACCAATGGTAAAACCTGATATAGAGCTGCTGCTTTATCTGCTCATCCCGAAGCAAATAGTACAAATCTACTATACCACCCTGCCAGTTAGGGGTAGAGTTACTGTCAGCCCCACTATCGCTACTCTGCCCCCCACTACCCATCTGATCCAATATCTCAGCTATCTGAGGCTGTACCACTAACTGTGAAAACTTTCTCTCCGTCAGCTTTTGGAGATAGAATTGGTCAATGTTAAGATAGTCCATGTAGATATCTACCCGAGATCCTATCGGCAACTCAGAGAAATACCTACACGAGCACGTGATATCAGACCCCTCATACTCCTCCAGGTTCCATAGACCCATGTAGTTCAGCCTAAACCTGTCCAAAGGCACTATAGCATCCGTGAGAGTTATAGCCCCCGTCTCTATCTCATAATCTGTGCCCGCTACCAGACTACGCTCATTCAACGGACCCAGAGCGTACCAGTGAGAGCCGTCTACAGTACCTAAAACAATCGTAGGAGCCTCTACAGCACTAGCCGAGAAAGAAACTATGTGAGTACTACCCCACTGCCCAGAAGAGAATAGATCAGTGTTTAAAAGCGTACAGGAGTATGGATATACAGACGGGGACACTAAAGAGGGCACCCCAGGGATCAATCGTGTAGCCAAATCTTTCAAATCCCGTGAGCTCGAATAGGCTACATGCTCCGTATGAGAGACATCCTGACCATCCTGATAGGCTACGATAGTCTCTGTGAGCACTATCTCCGTAGGTAGCACCCTCACCACAGCATGCCCCGTATACCCCGCAGGAGCAGTATAATCGATAGAGAAAGCTGACGCTGCTACGTCTATCCTAGCGGGTAGCCCCACGGATCTCCCAGAGGTAGTCTCCAACCTGAAATTGACGAAACCATCCCCTACGAAAGAGGGAGCAAAAACATCAGGTATGATCACTGTGTACGGCCTGAAAGTAGCCACGTGGGATGGTATGTCCTGGATAGCCGCTGCGAGTGCCCCTATATCCACGTAATCCTGAAAAGATAGCGTCTTGTGCGTAGTATTGAAATTATCCAGGATCTCTGTGAGTATGATCTTCTCGGAGTCTATTTTCACGGTGGCTCTACCAGTATGCCCCACAGGAGCCGCATACTGTATCGATATGTACGGCTGAGGACCCGGATCATCCAGGTACACAGGTATCGTGCTCTGTTTCACATATCCACTGTAGGACTCTTTTTTCACACGCTTGTCTATAGCAGGAGACAGGGTGACCGTAAAACTACGAGCACCCGCTGCAATCTCTTTTATCTGATAGATATACGCATCCGCTATACGTAGCATGGTACTCGTCCTCATATTGTTATGAGGAGTACCATCAAAAGTGACCCTCGAGCTCGTGTAATCTATGCTCGTGATGGGATTTTCTACGCCCACCCACGATATCGTATCATACTTGTACACAGTAGGATTGAGGAAATTCTGCCTAAATGTATCTGTCAGAGATACTCGAGTATCTTTGATCTTAGAGTCTTTGACGTTGTCTACGAGAGAGGCTCCTGTCACTTCAAAGAAAAACAGCCCGCCATGGATCCTATCCCTGAATGCCAGAAGATTACCAGCAAAGAAAGCGCTGGTCCTGTCAGCGTGTATTATCAAAAAAGAATTTTGGGCTGTAAATGCCTGCAGCAGTGACCACTTAAAGAGCTCTGGAGTGATATTGAAAGTATAGGGCAGATTGATAGGAGTGGCATCCTCAAACGGGATGATAGTGCCCGTACTCCATGCTCCAGGGGATAGATAGTATTCCTCCTGAATAACTCCCGCGGGATATATCGTGAATGGATTATAGTCCGGCACTCCCACCCACGGTAGATTCGTCCTATAGGTGGACGGGGTCGCCTGTATAGCTTTAGCGAGAGAGTATAGATCAGAATAGTCTGCCAAAACAAACGTATACGCTACAGGGTTGACTACCCCACGTATAGACTCAATCAAAACTATCTTTTCAACGTCGACCAGTATCTTAGCACTACCCTCAAAACCAGAGGGAGCCTGATAACTCAGGGTAAACGCAGGCTGAGCTGGATCCTCCATGATGAAATATTTGGGCGGTAGATCAGCATCCCCTGTATTATGCACTGGTAGCCCGGAGTATTTCACGCTACCTGTGATGGCCTGCAGCAGTGACGGGAATATCCCTATAGTAGACTGATCCCCAGACCGTATCACAGAAGTGACCGTGTAAATCTGTTGATCGTTTACCAGCAGCAGACTGTTCTTCTTTATGCTGTTCTTGATGTGGAGAGGGTCTCCATTCAGGACTATGGACTCCGATAGTACTGGGACAGAGATATCTACCGTGGTGGCTGTAGGGAGGCTACCCCATACTATGCTATCATCAAACATGTAAAACGTAGGATTGATGATAGTCTCCGGGAAAGTCCCATAGAGTGTGACTAGGGTATTCCCGTCGGTGTATGTGACTCCCTTTATCTTGTAGTATAGGGTATGCTCAGGATCAAAATTGTCTATACGGAGGATCATATCCTCTTTGAGTATATCAGTCCTATCAAACCCCTCTATCAGGATGTAGTCATCGCCAGCATTGAAAATCATGTTGATTACTTGTACAGGGGCGTACGGCAGTAACTCTGACTCAAAACTGTACGTAGCTACTATGATATCATCCAGACCAGGGTGTACCTTGCTCAAAGAGGGGACCAGCTCTATCTGACGAGAGACATCAGTGTATTTATAGCCAGCCACGCCATAGTCTACGGTACCCGCTTCATTCCTTACCCACAGGAGGCTATTAGGTAGTACAGGTCCAGAGAACGTATAGTTTGCTTTAGTGATCTCATCAGGGAAAGTAACTTTCTCAGGGATAGACACTACAGGGTTATTTATATGAAACACGAGCTTTTCAGTATCTACCACTTTTATGATATCGTTTACTATAGTCATCCTGTATTTCAGGGTCTCTCCTGAAATCGGCTGCAGTATCACGTTTATCTGAGCCATGGGCGTGTAGGTCACCTGCAGAGATACTATTTCTTCATCCCCTGACAAATCGATGAGCGTGATCCTACCCGTGATATAAGAAAAGGTATAATCCTGCCCCTCCACCAGCACCCTAGTAGACGTGACCTGCTTATTGTCTATCGTAGAGCTGTACTTTTCTGTTATTATGACAGATCCGTTTATGACAGGATACTCACTGACCCTCATACTGGTCAGAGGGACAGTCTCCGATGATACATCCTCGCCTTCGACATAGTAGGATACCAGAACTGACTCGGAGTCTTTCAGAGGAGTAGCCAGACTGAATGCCCCAGCTTCATCATTGAGCGTGTAGTCTGTATCCCTCACCAGGTTATTTTGATCGTTATCCTCATAGTATACCATACCTGTCACACCTGCCAGACCCTCTATAGGCGGTATGACCAGGTTTTTTGTATCCTGGACTCCTGAGACGCCCACTCCTTTTATCACGCTCACACCGTCCCACAGTAGCCTTTGGGTGTAGGAGATAGATTCGATCAGGGGCTCAGAGTTCTCATGTTTCACGAACCGTACTATACCTGCTCCAAAATCAGGTATGTACTCATAGTTCCCTTTCTTCTGTACTCCACCCACTTTCATGTTAAAAGTATCTGTGGGGAGGATATTACTGATCGGCTTTACCAAATTGACGTTGTCCTGTACTGATCGACGAGCGATTGATACCCCACCCTCAAAAGTAGCACCTATAGGGGATACCTGTACCTCGTCTGTCAGCTTATCCAAGAACTTTATGTAGGCTCCCTGGCGCTCTTCGTACGGTGGCCTCGGATGCACGAAATCAGGGTTCTGACTATAGTTTATAGCGTAGTCCTCGAGCTCTACTTTCTGAGTCACTGCCCCACCGGACTTCCCTATATACACTTTTAGGCTCTCATGGGGATACGGTAGCGGGCTGAGACTGACGTCACTGACAGGGGACGTGTTATTGTCTACGACTGTCTTATAGACGGTGCCTACGGTGAGGACATCTGGTTTAGCCGCCTGGGTACCTGGCAAGAACTGTATGTTCATACCGGTCTCAAAAAACACCGAGGTACTTTGGGCGGTATAGTGCTCCGTAGGTTGCATGCCAGTGATGCCCCAGGCGATACTATTCCTGTCATAGAAAATCTTGGTACCTGGCTCTGGGTTCTCTACCCTCTCGTATTGTACGCTATCCAGTTTCACTTTTCGTACTGTAGTGGGGCCTGTTTGTATGTCCGGTATGGTAGTGCCCGATTTGACGTATTTGCTGGTTAAATAGATATTTGTCCCTTGCATACCGGTGACAGTATAGAATGTCACATCCGAGTCCAGGCGTACTATATCTCCGTGCTGGACATTCTGAGGTCCTGAGAAATCCGTCACTACATCGCTGTTATTTGTGAACGTACCTGTACCTTTGAGATCATTCCCTATGAGGGATGCCTGTAGGAGATACTCGGCATTGATACCGGTCTCACCAGTTTTTATCTGGGGGTCGTCTCCAGGGTTGGCTACCACTGTCTTGGTCTCTTTAGCGTTTTTAGCACTCAAGCGAGACCCACGGACGACGGTGTCATCCATGTACAGGGACTTTAGTTTGAAAATCTCAGATCCCATTTTATTTCCTATCTCAGCTGATCTTTGTGAAAACAGACGGTACATTCGCAGTAGCTACAGGACCCGCGGGAGCTACGGGGGCTATAGCTCCTGTAGCGGTCACGGTTATTTTTGCGGACTGCTTTATATGATTGACGAATCCAAAAGCTATGCAGTTAGCCAGATCTATGTTGTTTCTGCCCCGTAGATACTTGGTGACTTCTTGGCTCGCTAATATATTAGCCATAGTCTTGTTCACTGCATACGAAAACGATCCTGTGCCTATTCCTACTGCCAATCCAGCGGACGTACCGGTTAATGTGAGACTAGTCAAAGATATAGTCAAGCCAGTAGCTGCTGCACTGAAAATTGTTGAGATACTCCTACCTGTTAACTTTTTAGCGGTCGCTTGATCTTTCATAAGATTACTCATACTCACAGGCACTATACCTAGAGTTACTATACTCGTTATAGTCCCTACAGGGCCTACAGTACCAGTTAATGTACATGATACTATGTTAGGGGTAGTGATAAACATGTACGTGGCCATACCTACAGCATTAGCCAGGTCTCTAGCATTCCTCCCGGTTATCTGTCTGGCGGAGAATTGGGTATAGATGTTATTTGCTATCAGACTGGATGATAGTGCCATTATTATGTAATCTGCACGCAGGAAGATCCCTTATGTGCAGCCCCCGTTATAAAATCTTTGTGAGATCCAGATGTTATAACTTTAAATAGCTTGTTAGTCTTTCCTTTGATATTCAGAGTACCTCCGGTCAGGTTAACATTAGATGCTACCTTAGTTTTCAGATCTATATTCAGAGAGGCCTTAAACTCCGCTTTTCCTGACTTAGTCTGCATGGACAGTTGACCCGTCTTTGTACTCGACTTAATATCCCCCGAGGTAGTCTTAGAATTAAAACTACCACTCTTGATACTCGCAGTCCTATCTCCTACAGATATCGTCTCCTGTATATTACCGAGCTTCACCTTTACGAACTTCCCGCCCTGTTTCGTTATCTCCTCTTTAATATCTCCCTGAGTAGCTTTTACTGTCAGCTCCGAGCTACCACTGGTGATAGTAGTTTTCCTGTTACCAAACGCTTCTTGCTTCTCTTTAGAAACTTTCTCAGTGAAAGCGTCACCCACTACCACATTATAATTAGACCCTACATTTACAGTACGAGCCCCTATTATCTGCTCTACCCGTGCTCCCTCTATACGGATACTATCCGTACCACTGATGATAGTTTCTCTGCCATGGGATACTTCATGCCTCTCTTTACCACTGATCTTTTCTACTTTCCCATAGTTTCTAGGGTCCTCTACATCCGTATCAGTCTTATTGAAATCCTTTATCGCCGCATCGATATCAGTACCATACATGTAAAACACAGAACTGCTCGTACGTATATCCATGCTGCGATTTGAGTAGGGACTACCATCCTGTTCATTGTGGGTCCCTATGTTCCATATGACTCCACCTGTAGTCCTCAAATCCCAAGAGTTAGCGTATCTGGTATCAGCTTCCCAAATCTCTTTCTTACTGCCTCTAGCCACAATAGACATAGCCCTACCACCACCCAGTCCACCTCCTGTAGCCGCTGGTATGTACTGATAGAAATGCCCCTCTTTATCTATACCGAAAAACGCTCCGATCTCTTGATTCATTCGATCCGGTTTAAACCAGCTTATCGCTACCCCGTGGGTATCTATATCCGGACCCGACACAGGCTCTAGTGCGAATCCCCCAGTGGTATCATCCACATCCGTGAACAGCACTGGTCTCAATAGTCTACCATATGCTCCAGAGACATTAGGATCGTTCCCTACCATGTTACCCATAGAGAAGATACCTATGGGTTTCCTAGGGGTCTTATTAGTATCCCCGTTGATATCATTCTCAGGCTGTTGAGTGTATCCTTTATCCTCTACCTCCAGCAGGTACTCTGTATAATAGGGGGCGACATCGAGGTTGGGTCCTCCTGGTCTCAGTACATATCTATACATGCCCCTGGATAAAGGCTCCCTAAAGATATTGGGTACATCTGTCAAATCTGCTGGATCTATGGAATTTCTTACTATGATACCTGAGTTGAGCCATATACCACTCCCAAACGTACTATGGTTACAGGCAGTACTGATGATAGAGTTTTCATCACTCTTCAGTACGAACTTGTTACCGAAACGGTCATCCAGTACAAACTTTTCTGCCAGGTGTAACTCTATGCCTCCAGACGATCCAAAAGCTATCTCACCAGGCTGTATCTTTTTCACTCTGAAAAAATGCTCATTTTTCTCTACAGTCTTTATATCATTTGGCCATATCTTTACATTCCTATTTTCCAATCCGTGTGTGATGTTCGGGAGATAGGCTACAGGGAATCTTCTGTTATCCTGATAGCCTATTACTACCAGGGACCCTTCTTCTGGTAGACCCATTATGAAGCTTGAGTTACCGGCGAAAGGCTGAGATATAGTGATATTCTCCAGGGTTCCTCTTTGGCCTCCCAACTCTACAGTCATACGATGCTTTTCAGGATCTACCGTCTTTATAGTACCTACTATAAAGGTGATATCCTTAGGTTCTCGAGCGCTGATAGTAGGCTGTTCTCCGGGAGGTAGGTATCTACCGGGGAGACGAGCAGGTTTTCCGCCTTTTTGCCATGCCATGTATTACCGCCTAGGAATGGACTAGTTTTGAGCCTTCTGGACCTATATTGAACACCGGTCCTACAGCGCTATTCGCAGGATCAGCAGATGTAGATCCTGCGTCTAAAAGAGTATGTGTTTGAGCGACAGCTATACCTTGAGCTAGATCTGTATTTCTAACCAAACTCGTTGTACTGAACGGACCAACCACTTGGTTTGGTGTGCTTTTCTGACTAGCTTTGTAGCTAGCTGTCATTTGAGCCTCAGTAAACTCATTCGGTTGATTAGACACTGTTGGTACACCCTCTGTACTCGTTTTTCCTTGTACTCCCTGATCCACTGTATTACTCTGCGCAGAGCTGGGAGTAGCTGGGGTCCCAGTAGCATCTATCTGTATGAGCGTAGGTATAGCTCCTGCCTGTGCAGCGTTGGTAGCATCGTAGTTCTGACCATTCTTCATCACTACGAGATTAGCGCCAAAAGGGAATGCCCCTATATGACGATATCCGTTTTTATCCGTATACGGTACTGTATCTGGTGTTATCATTAAAAGCTCATTAGATACAGTCGCTTTAGAGTTATCTGGATTTGTTACAGTACCAGCCGCTGGTTTTACCTCGGCTTTAGACATCCTCCAATAGCCCAGCATATTAGGCCCTGAGTATAGCCTATTCTGATTTTGATACTGCTGTTTTGCCGCTTCATTCAACAGGACAGTGAGTTTTTTCTGATAATCCGGGGCACTCGTATCCAGCCCTGCAGAATTAACTAGCTTCGTATATGCTTCATCATGTGCCTTTTGATCAGCTATATTAGCTTTAGCTAGCGCGGCTACCTCTATCGTATTCTGTCTAAACACGCACCCAGTCAGCACATCCCCTATTTTACTGTCAGCGAGCTTAGTAGTCCCATCCTCAAAAATTCTTTCTCTCCTATATTGCAGCGACAAATCCGTAGTGGCCGCAGATCCGTATGCATAAGAGTGAGATATCCCTGTCACATAATAAAAAGTGTCTATATGTGGCAAATAAACGGGATACCCTAGCCGCATCTCAGGCCTGAGAGGCGTGCTCAAGCTACCTGTATGCGCCTGGCCATTTCTACGAGCCATCTCAGCCACAGCTATCATTCTCAACTGCTCCGCGTTCATACCATACGACACGGAGATCTGCTCTGACCGTATACCAAATTTCTTTATAGAGTCAAAGTCAGCGTGTAATCCTACTGCTTCTAATTTTAGCTGTTGCCATAGGGGACCAGTTACTACCAGATAATTTATCACGGCATTAGAGTCAAAATTAGAGTTGAAATTTATTATATCTTCTGGACCTATTTTATAATAGGGCAGGTCTCCAGTGGCTACGTCCAGGTTGTATAGAGGAGGTTTAAACACAAAACTACCGGTAGTGTCTACGAAAAATTCCATGTTCACTTTTTCGCAGATGACATTAGCTATCTCCAGCTTTGATAGAATCTGAGGCTCAGAGCCATCTCCATATAGGTCAAAGAGCCCGTACGGTTGTACTCTCGCCAGCATCCCGTAGTCCAGGTTTATCTCGGCTAGACCGCTGGACTGATACTCTAAATTTTGCCTCGTAGGATCCAAATAGTTCTTGATCCTATTGGCTACTGTCGCCAGAGATATGGCACCTCTCATCCCATACATCTCTAAAGGTATACTACTGGCCAAACTTGCCGCTATTTCTTCCGGTTTACCTGAGGTAGCAGCTCTGAACCCGAATCTAGTATTCCAGTAATCCACCACTTGTTGAGAGAAAGTACTCCACGTATCCTTCAGATCTTTTATAGCAGGTGGTTGATAGATGTTAGACCATTGAGGATACAGCATATTATAAAGGCTAGCTATCCCCGTACTCGCGTCATACTGAGTAAAAAACGTGTCAGAGAAAAGGGCGAGTATGATCTCCCATGGAGACATATTCTGAAAGGTGCTAGGAAATCTATCCATTTTAGCGCCGTGATAGAACGCTGTTATGACTCCCGATTGTAGCGTGACCTTCTGATATTTCCACCAGCACAGCAGGTCTTCACAGGTCAGCGAGAATGTTGAGGCTCCTGCATTGTAATTCTCCTGGACACCTACTATCATCCCCCAAAAGACAGGATAATATCTTGGAGAGTACTCATACTCTTGTTCCAGATACCTACCTTTCATGTATATCTTTATCTCCATCATCGGAGTGAATATGGGTACTTTTGCCCCGTTTGGTAGAGTGGTATAGTAGTCGACATGCAGCCCTTTATACTGCGGAGCTATTATTTCTATAGTTGCCCGGGACGATCCTGCAGGGCTCACAGAGCAGCTCACATTTATGGAGGCTATACCACCACGGGTATCGGTTATTTTGGACCCCTCAGGATCTATAGGAGATATCACGCGTTGGTTTATAGCATCACTGATGGTGATAAACGCGTCGGGTGCTATCCTTAGCACATTGCGTCGGTAGTTGAACTCACGTACTGAGAACATTCCAGACTGTATATCAGCCATTATTTCTGCCCCGCGGATGCAGATGCTATTGTAGGCCTTCTGCACATAGCACGATTCATATTCACATACACACTATCTATATAGTCCTGAGATGTCCTTATTGATCCATTCACAGCTATAACATCAGGGGGGAGCTTCTTATTCCTGGGCTCATTTACAGAACCGGGCCTAAAATGACCTACCATTAACGTTTCAAAACGATCCTTTTCAGCAGCTTTATTATTCATTGCCTCTTGCAATGTCTGACCTTTTCCAACTGTTGTAGACTCTGCATACGCGGAGAATAACATTATTTGTTTTTCAACTGTATCTGCATATTTAACTAGGTCAGCAGAAGTTTTTATCTGAGAAGGATCACTAATAAGATTGTACGGGGACTTTGATAAAGTACTCGCCATTCGCTGGGCAGACCCATCAATCCATTGTCCTATACCTAATGCAGAACTATTGGGATTATTCACAGTAGTGCCCCATGTACCTGCAGATTCAAAATGTATAAGAGCCGCTAAATGCTCTTTAGATATTCCCATTTTAGCCGCGGTAGCCGATAATTGTGCATCTATTCTAGGATTATCTTTTAGGTATTGGTTAAGATCTTTCTGCGTAAAGCTACCTATATTGCTCTTATTTCTTTTATCCGTATACTCTCCACCACCTCTCAGATAATCATCAAGAGGAGGTTCTGATTCTGGAGGAAAGCTGTTTTTCAACTCTACCTCATCCATACCCACAGTCTCATCAAAATGCGTATTCCTACCCTGTATAGCTGTCGTGACTTTATTGTTTTTCTCATTACCATTTTGTTTTATATGACCGTCTATACTGTTAGGATCACTGCCAAAAATAGACACTGAGAACTCAAAATTATACTCCATCCTATATGGATTCTCAGCCAGATCCGACAAAGAAAAAGAGTTGAAATTACCTATGTAGTCAGACCCATCAAAAGATAAACGTATGATATCCATGACATTTATGACCCTACTAGTACCATCCTTGAACATTGTAGGAGTATCCTGGCCATCCATATAATAATAGGCGTTATTTTTAAACAAGGATACTATGGACATCAGGTTCATAAAAGATAGACTGTTTTTCCTACGAAAATTAGTCAGTCCACCAGATCCATCCCCAGATATGTAGTAAAACCCAGCAGTCATACCAGACGCGGATATCGTAGCCTGCTGGTTTCCCCACAGGGTGTTTACCCACCCGAATCGGGTATTAGCAGTACTGACACCAAAAGGCTGGGTCACCGAGAAATCTTTAGGATTTATCATCATTATAAGAGACACTACATCTTCTCTGGTGACAGAATCTATTATTGCCATAGAAAAGGGTATGAAATCATTTGGTATATTAGCAGTAGCAGCCCAGTTAGTAAAATCTAAAGACTCAGGTGCATAGCTAAAATTTAAAGACCCTCCCCTCCTTGGTATGAGAGAACCTATAGAATCAATAGTGTTATTTTTTAGCTTAGATATGTTCACAGGGCTATCCTAACAGATACACGGTTTTTTCAGATTTGAATATAGCATTGTAAATGAGCTTATAGGGCTTAGTAGAGTCCTCGGTAATATCAAACGACTCGAAATACCCTATAAAAGACACATAGTCAAAAGTTAGCTTTATATACAATCTTTCTCTAACAAGCCCCTGTCTGGGATGATTAACCGCGAATGTAGGAAACTTAGTCAGAAACGCCTGTGATGTAGTGTTTGTTTGATCACCTGTAGCGCTTGAGACAATTTGTGAAAAGGGTATATACGTACTCTCATCTTGATAAATACATCCATTAGCCCTATAAAATCTAACTAACTCCTTTAGCATTTGATACGATTGCGTACTTCGCCTATTTGTGACAGAGAGCCCAGGTCCTGTACTGCTCGTGACAAAAGCCATGAAAGAAAACGTACTGCCTGAAAAGCTGACAGTACTCATCTCATCGCTCCAGTGCTCTTCTATCCACCGGGTCATTGTGTTGTATCTATTTATTATCTTGCCGTCATTGATGGTAAGAGTCTCTGGATTCGGTGCTATCTTTAGAGCCATCACTATAGTGTTGTCAGGATACTGTATATTACATGTCTGACCTCGAGCATCTATCATCTCTACTAAAAAAGGGTTCTCATCAGGCAGCCTACGTAGTGAGGGTCTAATCTCCAGGAACATACCAGCATCAGCAGCTGACTTGGTTATGACTCCATTATTAGAGTTGTAATTGTTTACCGAGGGAGTCACCGCCAGAAAACTCTGATCTATCGTATTGGTAGGATCATTCGCCTTAGGAGAGGTCTCCTCTATTTTAGCTGCTGTACTGGCAGGCACATTAGCAGGAGTATTTGGAGGAGCCTTACTATCAGGTGGATTAGAAACTATGTCATTGAAATAGACAATAGGAGCGGGAGCCTTTATAGCTCCCGGGGCTACATACGTGGTGCTTGGAGGAGCAAGCCCTTCATTTACTGCGTGTTTGTAATAATCATTAGTTTCCTCACCTTGTTTATTTCCAAGGTAAACTACAGTAGCCACAGTGGCATTTACTTTGGTAAGATTAGTATTCACTAAAGTAAAATCAGCCATCGCTACTTCCTCTTCTTGGTCTCAAAAATCTCTCGTGCCACCAGTTGTTTCATAGCCGGTCCAACTTCCTTTAGGAATCCATCTACATCATGGATCTCATGCAAATCACCAAAAGTCATGTGTACCACAACATTAGAGCCTACAGCGCTACCGGTATCGGGGATCAGTTTACTAGCAAACTGGCCTTTACTACCAGACAACCCTTTAGCCAAACTATCGCTGTCTATAACCATGTCACCCTTACTAACATTGGTCATACCTCCTGTCAGAGCCTCAAAATCACCCTCAGCTACAGGAGCTGATTTAATAGGTCCTTTTACTTTTTCACTCGCTACTGGTATAGTGTCTATTGCCTTATTTAAATCATCCAACTTCCTATTTGTTTCAGCTATTTCAGCTCTAGCACTACCAGACTCTGCCTCCGATAACTTCCCACCTTTTAACTTAGCTTCCAGCTCACTCTTTCTATCCTCTAACTTAGTTTTTGTTTCAATATCTCCCTGCGCCTCCTGAGCTCCTTTAAGCACAGCTCCAGACGCTAAATCAAATCTATCTTTAGACAATACATTTTTAGTGTTTTCTTGCTCCTTTATCTGCTCCTTCGTCTGATCTATCTGCTCCCCAAGAATTTTTTTCTCCGCTGGACTTACTGTCTTTTCATATTTTTCCTGTAGATCATAGAGTTTTTTCTGCAGCAGTGTCTGAGCTTTAGATGCTGCTACTAGTTTGTCATAATCTCCTCCTTTTTTCATATACTCTTCATCTGTAACAAAAGATTCCGGTTTACCAGTAGCCCATTTCTGAAGAAGACCAAATATGCCTCCTACTCTTTGTGCAGTAACCATTGCCGCCTCATTAGCCATATCCTGGAGTTTACCACCACCAGCCATAGCTGCCATATATTTCATGTTCTCTTTACCGATACCGATAAAATCTTCAAAAGTAGCAGTATTTTTTACCAGCTCATCGATACGTTTACCTTGATCAGCAGCCCCACTTTTAAAGCTCACTCCCGTCCTAAATAACTCCTCCGCATATTTTCTCATATCCTCAGCATTAAGATGTACTCCTGAAACTGCTGCATCTAAAGCAAAAGCATTCTTTTTAAATTGATCTATAAAATCCTCTATGTCCATACCTAGTTCACCACCGTTAGATACAAAATCCTTCAATGTAGATCTCATCTGATCCTCATCTATAACATCTCCCTTTTTTATGCTCAGCATAAATCCACTCATGACCTCTTTTAGCTTATCGCTGCTCTCCTTAGGAATTTTTTCGAACTTATCTCCAATGAACTCAGCTGACTTTTTAGCATCATCAAGAACTACCCTACCTGTCTCTAATAACTTAGTGAGAGCCTCTTTTGGTACTCCCGCGCTCTGTGCAAGTATTTCAGATTTTGCTAATAAATTGTCAGTGTCAAAAATATCATCTACTCCTACTTTTTTTAGGGCAGTTATCAGATAGTCAGCAGTTTTATCAGTCATATAATCCAAACCGGTGGCCAACGCTTGAATGTCGCCTTTGGCGTACGCTTCTATATTAATTCTCGCTCTTTTCTTATCATTCTTTTCCTGCTCTAATGCATGAGCTCTCTCTAGCTCACCCACGCGCTTAGCAGTAGCTATCTGATCGTCTAGTACATCTTCTTCCTTTTTTAACTGCTCAGCTCTCAATGACATGTCCTCTCTTACCTTTTTCTCTCCTACTATCTGAATAAATCCCATTTTCTTAGTGGTATCCATACCTTTAAACACATTCATTATATCTTGAGCCTCTTTAGCTGCATCTTTAAAGGGCATCGCCCCTCTTTCAGCAAACGTCCTTAGGAGAGCTGACGTACTTTTTAAATAGTTTCCATAATATGCTAGAGAGTCTGTAGCCGCAGTCACCGCGTCATAAAATTTCTGAGAGCTGATACCAGCTATAGTTGCATCATAGGCCATAGCTTCCATAGATTTACTAACATCATCCAGGGATGATTTCAAATTTACCATCTGATCTGCTATCATGCCTCCCATAGCGCTCATATCCACACCAAAATCTTTACTGAGCTTCGTAGCTTCTAAAATCACTTCATTATAACCGCCTTCTACTCTTTTACCCACTCCCTGTAAAGATAGACCACCAGCAGACATAGCGTCAAAAAGCCCCATTATATCTTCAGATTTTAAACCATATTTCAAGTTACGATTCATATCAAACACGGCATCTGTAAAAGTCTTCATACTTTTACTGACATCTTTCATAGCCACTGTGGGGCCATACATTTTAACGAAAGACTTATTATACTCCTTTACAAACTTGTTAAGCTCATTGACAGTTTTTATTATCATGGTCACTGCTGATATAATCAATCCTATCCACCCTATCTTACCGAGCATCCCCATCGCAGTACCTAAAGTGCCAAACATGCCAGCAGCACCTTTCGCTCCTTTTCCTACTCCTCCCAGAGTAGCCGATAGATCTTTTAATTTTCCTATGGTCTCACCTATACCCTTAGCGGCTTCTAAATGCCCTCCTATACCTCTAGCGGATTTAAGTGCCCTAAATTTTCCACCTAACTCTTTGGTTAGTTCGTATCTTTCTTGTTTAGCAAATTTTAAGGATTCTCCCTTAGCTCTAATGCCCTCTTCTGCCTTAACAAATTTTCCTCCCCTACCACGAAACTTACCCCCCGGTTCTTCTTTATAACTAGGCAAAAACTCCTTTAAATACTCTCTATACTGTTCTCTTTTGACCTCTGATCCTAAAGCCTTACCCCTAAGGCCTTTTCTAGTCTCTGCTACGCCCTCTTCACCTCTTATCCCTTTCTGCCTCTTTTTATACTCAGTCTCATTTATTCTACCTGTTTTATAGAGTACCTCTAAACTTTCCTCCTGAAGCCTAAGCCTATGCTCCAGAGCAACATTATACTCCTTTTCATTTCTAATAAAGTATATGTCGCTCTCTTCATATTTTCCTTCTATATCAGAAAGTGATCTACGAGCTTTTAACTCTTTCTTTATCTCTTTATCTTTTATTACAAGGAACTTTTTGAATGCTTTATTTGCTACTAAATGCCTATTCTCTAATACAGCCTTCTTTTTTTCTAAATTAAATAGCTTTTGCTCGGCTTTAACTACTATACTGGTTGCCTTACCCTCTAGTGCCTGTTTCTTTACTAATTCATCTTGAGCTTTTACTAACTCTTTCTGAGCTTGTATTTTTAATTCTAATTTATCCAGCTCTCTCTGATGTGCAGCCTGCGACTTCTCTACAGCTCTCTTGGTATTAGTAACCCTTTTCTCAATGTTATCAGTAGCCTTCTTAATAGCACTTAAGATAGCTGAGCTCTTTTGATGAGCTCTATTTTCTCTAAAGATAGATTGAGTAGTACGATCAGTAGCTCGAGTCAATAGATCCTGAAGAGCCACTAATACTTTCTTATTCTCGATATCTTTTTTTAGATCAATCCCATCCGCCATGACTGTCACCTCTTAGAAATGATCGTAGAACTCATCTTTTTCAAGTATCGATCTTTCATCTCACCAGCATCCTCAAGCACCATAGGCTGCCCAATAAATTTACCCTTACTGGCCAATTTATTAGCAGCCAATCTTCTATTGAGCTCAGCCGTAGATATAGGTCTCGACGGCTCCATAGTACCAAGATCCACATCCTTTATCTTCGCTCTAAACTCTTGCTGCCGAGCCTCTGCCTGAGCTTTAGCCCTCTCAGCAACAGCCTGTTGCTTCTTCATCCACTCATCTATGAATAGATCATGCTTGTCTTTATGCCCAGACATCTGCCGATAAAGCTCTCGTACCAAATCCTCCCGACTCTTTACCGGCGCTGACCACTCCGCCTTCTTCTGCTGCTCCTCTACCCTCTTACGATCATACCCATATTTCGCTATGTCATCCCGTAACTCATCTATCTCCCTTTTATGCGCATCATAGTTTCTAGATAACGTCTTGCTCCCTTTAGGATTCATCGAGGAAGCTACCAAAAGAGCAAAATTCAAATCTCTGCTGTATACCTCTTCCTCGTCTAATCTCTTGTTTATTACTATCCAGTTCTCCTGAACCGAATTCATCCCCACACTATCTAATCCAGGTATCCCAAGGTATTTACTCCTATTGTTAACGTCAAATACCCTCCAAAGATACCGAGACCTATCCGTATAGCAGAAACCTTCCAAAAACTTTATAGCAGCCAAATAATCTAAATTCAACCTCTGGATAGCATCCCGGATCTTCATAATAAAAGGCACCGGCATACCCAAATAAACCCGTATCAAATCATGTATACTGTTGAACCTATCCTCAAGGAAATTCCTGTCATTTATGAACACGGTACAGAATGATAGATGATACAGCAAATCTGACGCGGTCTTATCCGAACTACGGTACAAATCTAAATTCAGATATTCCTTATCGGTTATGCTCTTAAATAGAAAATGCTCGTCCCCATAAGAAACCCCCACAGTAAGAAACCCATACAGCAGGATTTTCTCTATCTCATCATACGCCTGCTCTACACTCAGACTCATTCCTTGTCATCCTCGGGGGGTTTCGGGATCTCTGTGAACTTTATGGGAGCCGTATCATCCGCGGGCTTCTCCTCAGGTTTAGGAGTCTCAGTAGCCCCGGAGGACTTGTTTTTTCTCTCTTCTTCACGTTGTTCGGGATTTTTAAACCAGTTGTACTTGAGATCCTTATCCAGCATGCTCTCGAACTCATCCTTGATGTCTATATAGGCATCAAACAACTGCTCTATCATCTTCACAGGCAGAGTAGACAATAAATTTTTCACATACAGCGAGCCCTGTATCTTATCTGTCTTGTCACCATTCTTTACCTCCACTACCTCGGTGACAGTCTCTCCGTTTATACCCTTTATGGCATGAGACAACGTATATCGACGAGTCTCATTGTAGTATGCCAAAGGATCCGTGTCCCCCTGGGGGAAAGACTCAGATTTCAGTTCCTCCTCAAACGTGAGGATACCTAGCTCAAACTTGATACCAGAAATCTCTACGACCTTTCTGAAATTGAGCTTTTTCTGAATAGACTGAAAAACATCAGGTAGCCCCATGGGGTACTCCTTTTGATATAGTTGTGGATATGGCAAAAACTAACAGAAAATCGATAAAAAAGCGGGGATATACAAAAGGGGATTTTAAGAGGCTATATGGGATAACCATCTTATTTCATATGATGTATAGAGATATGAGATATGATATGTTATTTGTATCTGAAAATCCCAGGGAGTATATCCCTGCAAGCCACTATCTAACCTACGCGCCGATAGTAATAGAACCTGACGGCGTCGGAATTTCTTGTCCTGTGTTGATGTTATAACTCACGCCCATGATCTTAGATCTCGAACCGTCATTAAATAGGCTCGGGTTCAACTCATCATAGATCGCAGAGGGGCTGGCTATAATATCAGTAGCATGGACAGTCACGCTCTCTTGAACAAGCGCAGCATCTGCCGCATAAGACGCACTATAGTCAGAGATCCAGCAACCTTCAAAATAAGTCAATATAGCATCAAAACCCTGCGGATTAATGCTGCTTACAAAATCAGATTGAGAGGATATATTATTTTTCATGTTTTGATCTACAGTGGCTACCAACTGACTGATGACAATCTCCTGCACAATATCAAAAGGCCACTTGTGATGACGCAATGACCGCACCAAACCGTCGATACCTCCCTTGTAACCAAACACCTGATAGATCATAGAGAGATACTGCGCCGTACGAGATACCGTCATCGTCATCGGTTCTGTCACTCCAGGCACCAGCTCGGCAACATGGTCACCATAGCCGATACCACGGACAGGCTCCACTGTACGAGTTTCTGATGGATCAAATGTCGCCATCACACCAATCTGGAACAATGTCGACTGACCGTCTGCCGGTACAGCATAGATTTTATTCTTGCTGCTAATAACAGAGGTAGTCTCAGGCGACACCCCTAGCCGATGGATGTAGGTATCTCTATCTCTTGCTGCCATAATCGGTCTCCTTCTTTTCTATCTATTCTCTATGCAAAAAGTTGACTCAGTTTAGCCTGTTCAGCAGCGTCGAGAGTGATCTCGTCCATCGGCTCACCAAGCTCTATACCCTCAGCGAAACCAATCTCTTCAGCTACTTTTTCCTCTTCTGTAGCGTTCTTATCTTTCTTAGCATCTGATTTAGCTTTAGCTAGCTCATCAACTTTTTTCTTCATAGCAGCAGCTTCGTCTTTCTCTTTCTTAGCCTTTGCTTCAGGAGACAGCGCTGCAGACTTTTCTTCCTTCTTATCTTCCAGCTTATCACACTCTTCCTTCTCAGAAGTAGCTGCCTTGTCCTCTTTCTTGTCATCCTTCTTATCATCTTCTTCAGCAGAAGCTTCCTTCTTCACCTTACCATGAGACTTCTCGACAATATCTGATTTGAGAACATCAGCGAGCTTAGGAGTCTGCTCTTTCGTCAGATTAGAAGCCTTCTCGCCATCATGCGTACCATCAGGTATCTGGTTCTTTTCCAGATGACGCTTAGTATCACAGCAAATCGACTTATTCATGCCCAACACATCACGAACAAGATTATTCTGAATGGCCTCAGAGGCTTCCTTGCTCCAGAACATACCCGTATTCTCTTCTGACGCCTCTGCAGACATAGCAGGAACTGTAACTGGGGATGTGACTGGTTTCTCTGTCGGTCGCATAACACCTCTCAAAGGTTTCTTCGCATAATTCGGATACTTACGGGAGAAAGCAAGAGCATCCTCTATAGTCGCTTCTGGATTACTTATAAGAGCCTGATAAGCTATCTCAGGATCTTCTCTCATAATACCCCTACCCGGAATACTAGGAGCTGTGCCTGGATGTCTGAGACCAGGAGCCCCAAATGGCGAAGGTGCTGCAGCTTCTACACCACTGGCCTCAGATGTGAAATCCGGACTCAATATGGTCGCAAACTTCTCATCCTCAACCTTCGACAAAACCTCAGCCATAGCTTTCAGGTCCCGGTGATACGGCGTAGTGCTCGCAAACACCTTCGACAGACCCTCCAGCCTCTTTGCTAATGCTATGCGATCCATATTGCAATCTCCTTAAAAAGTAGTGGTTTGTTTCCTGGTTTACAACGACTACAGACTCTGTCTCAGGTTAAGTGTCACAACAATCCAGTTCAACGGGAACACAGGACTGTAATAAGCTTCCACATCTAACGTGCTCGGATCGCTGGTATTCTGTGTGACATTGATACCCTTGAAATCCACAATGATCTCATTCTGCTTAAGACCCTTGAAATACGATCCCACAGTATCCTTAACCTGGGACTGCATCTTAGGCAGATTCTTAGATCCAATGTACCTGTTGAGAGCAGTACGCACACCCTGCTGAATGAAATGCTTTACCTCAACAATACGAGGATCCCTGGTGAGAGATGTGGACATATCAGTGGTCAAATACATCAAAATCCTAATGACTGGAGTCTGCTCCTCAAGAACCGTACAACCAGAATTAGCCACTAACGACGCCGTCACATTGTCCAATCTCCGATACAGACGCTTGAACCCTACAATCGTAGAATTCGTAAGCGGTGTAGCAATATCCGTGGCAGGAGACACATCTAGTCCCGCTACCGCGGCAGCCACCAACGAGCCGTCCACGATATACTCCACTTCGTTACCAAACGTATCCGTGATACCTATCACAGCACCATCAGGATACACCATGGTAACTTTCTCAGTAGCCAGATTTTTACACTGAGAGATTACTTGATCCGACGTAGTACCTACAGGGAAACCTCCCACACTCGTACGCTCGTTCCTGTAACGCATGCTCGACTGGATTGCATTCGAGGTCTTTAGATAGCTCAGGATCTCAGGATCCGTCGACAGTGGCTGCATCATAGAAGGACGCAGACCGTTGGGCATCGGCTCATTAAAGGCATCAATACCTGCGATATAGTCATCGATCGATGCGTCCGTACCACCCGGTACTCTCAGGATCTGTTTAAGGGCCACTGCCCGAGCCCCATTGATGAACGCCAGATTGGCTGCGATAGTGAGCTTGTTGTTGATATCGACTGGACCAAAGTACTTGATCACATCACGTAGACTCGTGAGGAATCTCGTGGTATAGTCAGTCTTTACCTTGTCGAAAGTGGCATAGTACATGTCCCCAACATTAGGCTCATTACCACTCTTATTGAATGTACTGATAGTCTCAGTATTCCCGACATCACACCCTACCGTATCAGTGATCGTAAGATTGATACCCGGGATGACCTTCCGGATACTACCACCAGCAGGCACGAAAGAACCCACATCGATATACAATCTTGGAGTGCCACTAACTGTAGGATCTCCAATGTTGTATTTGTAGACAGTACCGCCAGCAGGGACGAATGAAGGACTAAAGGTCACTCTGAAACCAGTAGTAGGATCGATATAAGTCTTACCAATCACACCCTTATTCTGATTGTAGGTCGTAACAGAACCTGTACGGCCTGCACCAGCAGGACTTACCGTATCGGAAGTCACAGTAAATATTCCATTAATACCAAAAGTAATCGTTACCTGCTCTGAAGAAGCAGTTATTGGATTGATCTCTGCATTAAAAGTACCAGCGTACGTAGGAGAACCGGATACCAGACTCACCTGCAAAGCGTTACCACTAAGAGTAGAGGCGAGTGTATACTTTCCTACACCCATAGCACCAGTAGCTCGGACGGTCAAAATCCAGCTATCATCTATTACGTTGTTCTCATAATAGGTGACATAGACATGCTCAGTACCCGAAGGAGCTGCCGCCAGAGTAATCTTACTACCGCTAACTGAAAGAATCTGTACAGGACTTGACGTATAAGCCGTCGTAAAATCCGGACCCATATACGCTATCATGAGTGTAGGATCTTCTGTGGATTCTCCAGTACCATGACCGTCTACAGGTGCCGTAGGTAGTGTGAAAACACGATTGGTACCATCGTTAAAGGGCAGATTACCCTCACTAGGATCCAAAGCACCAGGCACCAAAGGAGCCGCTACTCTACCATATACCTTAGTATCCGTGACAGATGCTATAGTATTATTGATGACAGGAGTAGTAGCGAGAGTATAAAGACCCTGAGTAACCTGATAAGAAGTCCCCCAGTGGAGCTCATTATCATCAGAGAGTACGCAGTCGGTACCCATCGAGAAATCCGAGGTATCCTGGCTGAGTCCTACATTGACCACCCTATTCACAACTGAGGCAGGGAGGATATCATAGGTATCCTGCCACAGGTTGGTGAAATAAGTGATGGTCACTACAGCTCCACCCGCAGGAGCATCTTTAAGAACGAATAACCCATGTGCACCATCCAGCGCTGTGATAGTCACACCAGCAGAGGACCCATTGACCTTAGCCTCTATAACCTTTACCGTACGCGTGTACTCATCCCCTGGGGTGCTGCTGGGAGTCGGGTCGTAAAGGATAGTCACAGTACCGTTTATGTTGGCGTCCGTAGCAGAACTACCACTGTTATCACCTGTCACTATACGAGCACTGTGTACTTTAAACACCTTGTTCGAGCCATCAGCCTGATTGGAGATGACTTCATTCTCAATGTACGTATCGCGTCTCTTGAAATAATAGTTTACACGTACATCATCAGTAGCTGTCGGGATAACTACCAGGGTCACCTGCCCAGTCAGGCCGTTCACGGCATTGACTGCCACATTCTGACCATTGACTGTGACAATGACGTTAGAGGGGAGTGTCGCCACTCTACCTGTACCATCCCCGAGGACGATAGGGAAAACAGCTACGCGGAACGAATTTACATCACCCTGTACTCCACCTATCCAACCAGGAGTAAATCCAGAAGGAGTAGCTACAGACTGACTCGTAGGTACTGCTTCATCGAGGATAATATTGTCGGCTATAGCGGAGGACCCACGTATCATCTCAAAATTGGCTACACGGATCTGCTCAGCTGAGGTACCAACAAAAGCGGGGAATCGTATATCACCAGCAGTAGAGGCTCCCGCAGCTTCATTGATAGTCTGAACGAATACACCAGGGAAAGCAAAACTCTCTAAAGGTCCTATAGCCATGTTTAAACTCCTTTAATCGTAGTTACCGTATTTTTGGATTATTTTATTTTATGTTTCGTATATGCTATAGGTATCTTATTTAGGATCTGTATATTAATAGGTTATAGGCCTACGCCTGTAAAATTGCTCCTGGTGCATCAAACTGAGCCTCTCCCTTTTTTTCTCTCTCTGCCCTATGCTCCTGCAAAGCCGTCGAATACTCTTTTCTCAAACCCCTGTCTTTACTATCACCCAGATGCATCAGAGGAGTATATTTCCCATCTGCATCCTTAGGTATATTCACGGGCGCTGGCTCTGCTCCACCCCATCTTTTTTTCTGACGCTCACTATATCTCTTCTTCCAGCGCTCATCGTATCCAGTCCACTTTTTCTCAGACTCAGCTCCTACTACCTTATCTATTTCTTTAGGACTATATATCGTATCTGTCCTGGCATCCAATGTCGTATTTATACCAAATGTCTCTGCTGCAGCACGAATCGCTTTACCATCACACAGATTACATTTACTATTCTTATCTCGATTATCGTACGATATCAATTCCTCAAAAATGTAACCGCATTTCTCGCATCGATACGTGTAGATCGGCATGCTGACTCTCCTTGTTATATAGATATGGATTTAATAGGTAAAAAAATATTAGATGATTATTAGGCTCACATCACTCTGGCAAATCCCACTTTAGGGTATTTCACCTCAAACGGCACCGTGTAAGGCTGTAATTTCAGCTCCAACACTTTATTCTGGAGCGTCACTATATATGCTTTCTGATTTATATACTGATAAAGTTTCGTATCAAAATCCAAGATATCAGTATTAAACGCATCATACTTCTTCCACTCAGTCATAATCTGCATGTTCAGGCTGTTCTTATAGTATAGATCCCCAGTATTAGTATCAAACGCTTCCTCAGACTCCCCCGTAGGATCAAATTCCTCTATGGTCAAACCCTCCGATATCAACTGCTGCCTACGATTAGCCCATATGTAGTTTATGATATGATCCGTGAGATCCGGTAACTGTATAGGATCTTTAGCAAAAACCTCTATCTCAAAAGACATCCTGTAATGCCCGCTACGCACCGAGGCCGCTGGCTCCCTCTTGGGATACACTATCACAACCATCTTCGTACCCACATCCAACTGATTACTGAATGCCAGGATCACTCCCGGTAAAACCGTATTATCATAGTGGAACGGCTCAGGGATAGTAAAAGGACCCATAGTCGCTCCAGCCCACCGATAGTTCGCAAATAGAGACGTACCTACAGGGAGAGGCTGCACGAAAGTTATCACACCCGCAGTAGTAATCGTATAGTCTAGACCCTTCTCCAGATAAATCTTGTTACTGCTACGAGTCTTGAGGGTATACAGTATATCGAAATCCCCGATCAGCCCCCCGTGTAACAGGCTGGCAGTAATCTCATGCCCTGTAGTCTCAGTTATTACTTCCTCAGCGGTTACTTGATATAGCGGGTCTATCACATACTGCCCTGGAGCCACTATTTCCAGGTAGTACCTGCCAGGAGGTGTGAGATTATTGTAGTAGTAGCTGACCTTCAGGGTGTCCCCTATCACGGGAGCCTGAGGGAGTACGATCATGCCTTTTTGACCGTTCACGTACTCTGCGAATACAATCTGTGCCTGTGGGTCTGCGGCATGCTTCAACGTAAGAACGACCTGCCTGAAATTATCTGCAGGGACTGTGTTACCTTTACCGGATATGATGGGCTTGAGAGAGGTGTAAAACACTCTATTCTGACCGTAGGTCGAGGACCCTGCTATCTGACTGGAGAGGTCTTCCTCATGCTTCAGACCAGTCATATTCACGGCATCTTCCCAAACCCACTCCAAACACCCTGCCGGGCTGTTTTCAGCCTTGGCGAGGGCGAGGTGGCTCTTGAGGGTACCTGCAGCGTCGTCCGCGGAGAGTTTTATCCTTGAAGAAGCAGCGGACTTCAACACAATTCCAATGGATACTCTTTCCGTCATTGGAAATTTATGGTAAACTTGAACCTTATCCCTATACACCTGGTGGCTATTAACAGCCCCCTGGAGCTCACTCATAAGCCGCAGTTTTACTACGCGAAGCAGGTTATTATTTTCCATAGGATCTTTTCAGGAATGTAGTATGCAATATAGAGGAATAGATTAATAGGTTATGTAGAGACGGGCAACAAAAAGGGCAGCTACCTATACAAGTAGCTGCCCATGCTACAGGCTACTTCAATAGCTCACGCAGCCTTACGATACCTGAGGATAGCGTCAGACAGGATTTCTGGTATACGCTTGAAGTCTTTATAGCTTATCCTTAGCAAAGGTATCCCATTATCTGCACAGTATTTGTCTTTTAGGGCATCGTTATCTTTAAGCCGGTTAAAACGGGGCACAGCAGTACTCTGCTGCTGTGCCCCGAAAATAAAAGGCTCGAAATGCTGCGGGCCATCAAACTCTATCAGCAAATTTTTACTTGGCAGATAAAAATCAAACCTTAGATATCCGTTATATCTACTCCTCAAATCTTTAAACACCAGCTCCCTTTTGTACCCTATGTTATTCTCTATCAGCCATTTTTGTATTGCCTTCTCACCTTTAGAGCTACTGCATAAAGGGCAGCCGTCTCCTTTTAAATGACCATTGGGGCTCTGCAAAAACACCCCATGTTTTTTACAAATTATCTTTACCTTACAACGACCATCAGTATATTCTACTAGAGAATAATCATATCCAGAATACGGATGCTTTATTTTGGCTTTACATATAAACTCTTCCGTACTTAATCTTGCCTTGTCAGCAGTAGCCTCTCTGCCACACTCATAGCACCCACCTCCATACAAATGAAAATTAGTCCACTGCCAGAACTCTCCATGAATAGGGCATATTATACACACTTTTTTAGTTGTATTATTAGTACTTGTGTCACAGGCTACTTTTGAATAGTCGTATTTGTAGCCATGAACAGAAATTGCCCTAGATATAAAATCTTGTACCGAAAAACCATTGTACTCACCTGATACCTCTGTGCTACATTTTAAACAGCCCTCACTTTTTAAATGCATATTAGGGGTTTGCCAAAACTTCCCGTGCTTATTACAAACTATGCACACTTTTTTCTTACAATCAACATAGCCTACCAGAGAATAGTCATATTTATTACCATATTTTTCTTTCGCTTTACTAATAAAGTAGTCTTTACTGTGTCTAATACCAAAAGCAGATATTCTCCCGCATTTACGGCAACCCCCTCCGTTTAGATGGCTATCTGGGGATTGCCAGAATTTCCCATGAGAAGGGCATATTATGCATACTCTTTTTTTACACGTATCATATTTAACTAAAGAGTAATCATACTTATCTCCATAAATAGAACGGGCATCTCTTATAAAATCATCAGTGGTTTTTCTTGAATCTATTCCTCTTTTCTCATCAGCGCATTTCGGGCACCCATCACCTCGCATATGATTTTTAGGAGCCTGCCAGAACATTCCATGCGTAGGGCAACTAATACATACTTTAGTAAGTTGATTTACATAGCTTGCCATTAAATAATCATACTTATCTCCATGTTTATCAACGGCTCTTTTTAAAAAAGTTTCTGCAGCTAATCTAGTTTTTTTAGAGCAAGACAACTTGCCACATTTCGGGCACCCATTTGACAGCATATGATTATAGGGAGTCTGCAAAAAATCACCATGAATCCTACAAATGATAATAACTTTTGTGTCTACGCCCGCATAGGCTACCTTGCTATAGTCATATTTATTTCCATGCGTTTTATTAGCTCGCTCAATGAATTCTTCTCTACTTAGACGTCTGCTCATTATAGTGCTCTTTAAAATAAAACCGAGGCGGAGCTGGAAGACTCCTACAGAGATGACACCCTACAGAAAAGGCTATCTCTGACTCTCGGTTATGTTTGCTATCTATTACTCTGTATGAGAGGATAGAGTACAGGCTTCCAGACCTATACATCTATAGCAGATAAATGAACAGATTATTACACAATAAAAAGGGGCCCGTGTTTCTACGGACCCTACCAAACTGCCTTCTGAGTTTACTATGAATTCATGGCTGCTATAAGCAACCCTTTTGCTACGTCATTCAAAACATCTGATGCTAACTGTATACTTTTTATCGAAATAGGAAATACAGCTTCATACTCCTCTTTAAAAACTTTTGAAAAAAATTCAAGAAAATTCTTTGGCTTTGTGGTGCCGCCTGACAGTATCCATGGCAAAGATTCCGGCAGCTCTATTTTACTAGTATTCTTCTTGAACTCTTTGGAAATATTGTCAATGACATACCGTATCAGATTACGATAGTACATTATGATAGCTTCTCGCTCTCGGATTTGTTTAGGATCCCCTTCAATAGGATCTAACAAATTAACACCCTTTTCTTTTATTGTCATTAACCTAGTAGCAGTAGATCCTACGGCTCGTGCTGCAGAAGAATCTATCCAATCCCCACTACGAGATAGCGAGAAAGCCATACCTACCATAGTCTGATACACTAACGCCGTGTTAACCATCCCGGCTCCGAAACTGGTTGCTAATGCTGTAAATCCACAATTCGAGCAGTTCGAGAACACGAGTGCAGCAGCCTCGTTAAGTGCTGTCGCCTTGCGACCATCTATACTCTCTATGATTTTACGGAGCATGGCTTCATGATATATGACATCCATTTCAGAATCAACAGACTTCGCAGGAATAGAAAAAAATACATTTTCATTATCTATTTTAGATTTAGGAAGAATATTTCTAAGCAAAGTAACTAGGATTCTCTCCGCGTCATGCTCTCCCGGAGATATAACTCCTGCATGTAAAGGCCTACGCGTCTCGCGTTTTAGTAGGTTCGAAATATTGACCGCTGCATCCCCAACTACTATAATGTCTTTTCCGTCCTGTATATAAGACACATTAGACATTTTAAGCATATTCAAAATACTACCATCTTCTTCAATGTCTATAAATGCATCCCGGATACTTTTAACTTGCGTCTGTCCACTTTCATCCTGGGTAGCTGCTGCAAGCCAACAGGTACCGATGTCAAGTCCGATTCCCATTTGTCAACCTCCTATGTAGATTTGCTTTTCATTTCCTTGAGCTTCTTAAGAGCGTCCGAGACATTGTCTCCAGACTCTATAGACCGCACATTAAGCTTGATATGCGTATTAGCATCCTCCACAGTCACCGTAGGCACATACACATCCTCGGGCCGCGTCTCCTCTTTAGGTCTCTCCTGAGATATCCCTATAGGAGCCCTGTTAATGATATCTTCGAGCTTCTTAAATACCTCATCATTAGAGGACCCCTTATCTATACGCTCCTCCAGCTTCTTGATAGCGTCAGACAGTACCGAGAGACCCTGCTCACTACTCACACCAGACAACCCACTCTCCAACCGAGCTATCTTATCAGTGAGAATACCTACAATATCCTGTTGAGCTTCTTTGGGTGCGCTAGAATTAGTTTTTATAGCAGACTCCAAACTCTGAATGCGCTCTAATAGCACATCCAGTTTAGAAGAGTCTGCACTATCGGGTTTAGACTGAGAGAACGTCACAGAGGGGAGCTCAAAAGAACCGCCTTTTTCCTCGGTCCTTTTGAGTATCGTCAGAGATCCTTTTCTGATCTCATTCTGCAGATCTTGCGACCTACTATACTGAGCCTCTGAGAAAACCTTTTGCTGCTTATAGTAGATACAATCGCCAAGATCCTTGAGCTCTACTCGCTGAGGAGTATTTCCTATTACTAAATACATATGAT